>Ga0335081_10000027_pt1 | contig 261464 bp, 222 predicted proteins | sample Lox_Sample_35_FD_206713 | JGI IMG/M metagenome (GOLD analysis project Ga0335081, IMG submission 206713) | Soil microbial communities from Loxahatchee National Wildlife Refuge, Florida, United States - Lox_Sample_3.5 | ecosystem: Environmental > Terrestrial > Soil > Wetlands | place: USA... | reverse complement strand
TTCGCGAACCGCCCCTCCACAGCGAGGTCGGCCGTCCTTCCAGTCCACCCCTTCGGGTGCTTCTCCCTCGTCAGGGATTTCCAAGGGTCACAAGGGTCGTCGTCCTTCGGCTCGGGCCGCCACGGGCGCGAGGCCGCTTCGCGGGGCGCCGGGCGGCACCGCGCTCCAGCGCGGCCTCCAGTCCTGCCTAACGCGGCGGCAGAGTTCTGATGCGTCAACATGCTAAAGTAGCGCCGATCGGACGATAATACATCATGTGACGATAATTTTGTCCTGTCTGCTGGTATTCAAAAGAATTTGAAAAATTAAAACACGATCGACATCACCCTCTAGACCTTTGAGCCGGGGGAATTAGCGGTATGCAGGTGAGGAATTTTATCATCGCTCTTATGGTTCAATAATGGCTGAAGAAAACAGATCATACATCGACCCAGATATCCGAATCTTTGATCGTCACCTTGAACGTCTTCAAATCATATGTCTTTATCTTCTCCGCCATCTCTTCCTTGTGCTCGAAAAAATACCTGAACTTTTCCGGCAATCCTTCCGGCTCAGACTTGATGAATGCCTTCTTGAGCATTTTTCCGGTGCGGATATCAAATTGCGCGTAATGCATGGGGCAGGTGAGGATATGCCCGCGCAACGTTCCCATCTCGCACGGCGCGTTCATGTGTCCGCAGCGGCGCTCCGCAGCATAGAATTTTCCCTCGACGTTGCCGATGAGGATTTCTTTTCCGTCAACTTCAAACGCCTTGACTCCGCCTTGAGCAATATCGTTCGCTGATGCGATCTTTTTTTTCATGCGAGCTGTCCTTAATCATTTTAATTATCTTTTCACTCTTTACTCTTCACCATTCACACTTCACTCTATTTTTCTCTGTGTCTCTGAGGCGTTTTTTTTATTTTACCGCCGACGCCGGAATCTGTTTCAGCTTGTCCGGATCGGTCACGTCCTTGTGCACGTACAGGCCGCACCAGCACCGCCTCATGGCGTCGTAATGCTTCCGGTGAAACGGGATGCAGGGGCACACGATTTTCATGTCATGCTCCCGGTTTCTCGTGATCGCCTGGCACGGGCAGAACGGTATTCCGTGCTTTTCCTCGAGTCTGGCCTCCTGTTCAAGGCAGAAATCGACGAGCTCCTTGTCGGGTGAGAATTTGTACCCCAGCGCGTCAACGATGGGCCCGAAAAGGAATTTGAGGCCTTTTGCGCGGGACTTAACGGTCATTTTTTCTTTCCCAGAAGACGGGCATACTCGTCGGGATCGTACCCGCACACGCCGGAATTTCCGATGATGGCGAACGGGAACTCCCCGGTGCCGCCGAACGTGTTCACCTCGTCCATGATGGCCTCCTGCTCCTCTTCGGAGACCAGGTCGTAATCAACGACTTCAAAGGGGATCTTGTTCTTGGTGAAGTACGCCTTTGCCTTCCTGCACCACGGACAGGTGCTCAGGGTGTAGAGTTTCACTGTTTTTTTCATGGAATGTCCCGGTTAAAGGTCTATTGAAACATCGCCGTTTTCCGATTTGAGCGGATACGTTTGCAAACCGATTTCTTTTGCCTCGGTGAAACGTCCGGTAGCCAGGTCGAATTTCCAGTCGTGGCAGGGGCACTGGATCGTTTCGCCTTCCACGACCGCGCCGCCGAGCGAGCAGCCCATGTGCGGACAGTTTGACGAAAGCGAAAAAAGCCCTCCGTCCTTTTTGAAAATAAGGGCGGCGACGCCCCTTGGGTAAATCCGGTGAATGCGGTTGTCGCTGAGTTCGGTTTCTTTGATGGCAAAGGTCCACATGAAAACAATTCACGGTTGAAGAGATTGGATGATTAATTAAAATTATATGGTCGATGGCGGAAGGTCAAACAAATGAGGGATGACCGTTGGCGAATAAACCGTTCTCCATTCAGTGATTCGTATCCAATCATTATGCAAAGACCTATTTTTACCCCATGAAACGCTCCGGCACCGCAGACCTTCCCCTGCACGGCGGCCATGTGCCCGAATGGCTGCATTCGCGCATGACGCAGCTTGGCCGCGAAATCATCCGTGCGCTCGTGCACGAGTGCGGGGCGGCAGAGGTGCTCACGCGGCTTTCCGACCCGTTCTGGTTCCAGGCGCTCGGCAGCGTGATGGGCATGGACTGGCACTCTTCGGGCGTCACCACGTCGGTGATGGGAGCGCTCAAGGCCGGCGTCAATCCGCTGTTCAACGAGCTCGGCCTTTACATCTGCGGCGGCAGGGGAAAACACTCGCTCAAGACGCCGCAGGAGCTTTTGGAATTTTCCAACCGCACCGGCTGCAACGGCGTCGCGCTTGTAAAGGCCTCCAAACTGAGCGCGAAGGTCGACAACACCTGCGTGCTTGACGGCTTCAGCCTATACCTCCATTCCTTCGTGGTTTCCAAAACAGGGGAGTGGGCCGTGGTCCAGCAGGGCATGAACACGAAAACGAAAATGGCGCGGCGCTACCACTGGCATTCGGCAACGGTGAAATCTTTTGTTGACGATCCACACTCGGCGATTGTCGGCGAAAACATGGGCCGGATCATGAACCTGAGCGATTCGCGCGCGGGAAAAAACAGAACGGGCATCGTGGAGTTCCTGTCAACGCACCCGGACAGGCAGCAGCGGGAGCTGCGGCGGCTCGTCATGGACCCCGGGCATGAGGTCCTGCCCCGCCATGTTGACTCGAAGCGGCTCGGCGCGGTGCTCGCGCTCGCGTATGAAAAGCAGCCCCGCGAATTCGTTGACGCGCTGCTTCTGCCCGGCGTGGGGCCGCGCACCGTGCAGTCGCTCGCGCTGGTAAGCGAGGTGATCTGGGGCGGGCCGAGCCGATTCAGCGACCCGGCGCGCTTCGCGTTCGCGCACGGCGGCAAGGACGGCCATCCGCACCCGGTGCCGCTCATGGTGTACGACGAGAGCATTGCGGTGCTGCGCAGCGCAATTGACCGAGCGAAAATAGACCGCAGCGACAAGCTGCGGAGTATCGAGGCGCTCGGCCGACTGGCGCGGCTCATCGAGCGGCGCTGCGACCCATTCGCGGATGTCAATAAAGTGATACGGTATGAGCGCGAGCACTCTCATGAATTCGGCGGAATGACCGTTTACGGAAAGGCGAAACGGCCGGAGAAATCTCCCGCGGTTCAGCAGTTGTCCCTGTTTGATCCCGCCACGGAAAACCTGTCCCGAACTTCCTGACCCACGCGCGCCGGCCTGCCTGTTTTAGCGTCCAGCGGGCACCACAGTGTGCGCGCACGCGCGAGGACCTTGCGGTCGGCGGCCCGCAGAATTTCGGTAAAGCGTTCGAACGTGGTGTTGGTGGCGGTTCCCACCCAGGTAACGGCGATGATCGAGTCTTCGGCACGGGCCGAACGCTTGTAATCTATTTCGTGGCGCACCACGACCCAGGTAATGTTCTCCTGCTCGTTTTTTGAGGCAAGGGTGCGCCAGTGCGCCACGGCCGCATCCTGCACCCAGCGCAGATACACCACGTTGTTCACGCGGCCCTGCACGTCGATGTCGGCGGGAGAGATGGCGATGGAAAGCTCGAATTCGCCGTGCGTTTCCATAATTCTTCAGTGGAATTTTTTAGATTGCTGTTGAAATGTCCATCCCATGTTCAGCGAGTGTTTCCAAGCACACCTTTCGCACGCTTTCCGGGACGTTTTCATTCACCGATTTCAAGACGTCTGCGGTTTCAACTTTTCCCGACGATCGTTCTATCGCGTTTTTCTCGCATGCGCTGATGATCTTGCCGAGCGCCCGTTTCCGCACGAACGGCGGTATGAGGGTGACGCTGGCGCACAGCGCCTTCCACACCGGCTCGTCCCATTCCATGCTTCTGAGGCTCGGCATGGGTCAGCCCTTTGCCCTGGTTTCTTCTTCTGTAAACCAGCAGGTGGGGTCTTCCGCCATCATGTCGCCGGTTTTTTCGTACGCCTTGCAGCGCGCGCCCGCGCAGGTGAGCTTGTAGGAGCATTTCCCGCATTTGCCCTTGAGAAGGTCCCTGTTGCGCAGGGTTGCTAAGAGGGGCGAATGGTTCCAGATGTCCTTGAGGCTTTTCTCCCTGACGTTGCCGAGTTTCACCTGAAGCACCATGCAGGGGATCACGTCGCCGTTCGGCAGTATGGTGATGTACCGCGTGCCCGCGGCGCAGCAGCTCCGCACGAATTTCAAAAGGATCTCGTCCTCGGGCACTGTTTTTTCCACCATCACCCAGTATTGGGGAAGTGCTATCACTCTGTAAATCATGTCGTTCTGGCGCTGGCGTTCGATGACCGTTTCTATCAGCTGCCTGCGCTGTTCCGTGTCGAGTTCATGGTCGGTCTTCCCCTTGCCCCTGCCGGTCGGCACGTAATCAAAAATTTCGACCGCATCGCTTTTGTTCTGTTTTGCAAGGGCGATGATGTCTCCCAATTGACGGCAGTTTCCGGCGTGGAGCAGCGGCGCAAACTGGAACGCCAGGCCCGCGGCGGCGCAGTTTTTCGCGCCCTCAATGGTTTTACTCCACGCCCCTTCAACCCCGCGCCATGAATCGTGGGTGCGTGCGTCGGCGCCATCGAGACTGATCGCCACTCCCCTGCACCCGGCCTGCTTGAGCCGTGCCGCAAACTCCGCGGTGATGCCCATGCCGTGGGAGCCCGCCACCGTCCTAAGCCCTTGCTTCGCGGCGTACTTGATAAGATCGACGAAGTCGGGCCGCAGCGTTGGTTCGCCTCCGTCAAGGATCACGATCCTCGCGCCCAACCCCGCGATGTCGTCGATGACGCGTGCGGCCTCATCAAAGGTCAATTCCTGCGGGTCCTTATCTTTCGAGTCGGAATAGCAGTGGGGACATTTGAGGTCGCACTGGCGTGTGATGCCGAAACTGACTAGAATGGGTGAGGGGACATTTTTATGGACTTGTTTTGGATGATTCATGTGCGGCTCGCTTTTTCCTGATCTGTGGGTCATCAGCATTTCATTTCTGCAGCATCACTTGGACCTGCGGTGGCGCGGCAAGATGCTTTTTCACCGTGCACGATTCTGCCGCCCTTACCACCGCATCTTTGTATTTATCAGGAAAACCAGCGGGCAAGGATAGGGTAATCACTATTTTTTCAACAAAATGCGTCGTGTCGTTTCTTACAACGGTCTGCGACATTTTTATTCCCTCAACCGGAATATCGCGCGCATTGCAAAATGCGACGACGAAATACCCGGCGCAGGTGCCGAGCGACGCGAGGAACAATTCAAACGGCGCGGGCGCGCTGTTTTCCCCGCCGTCGGAAACCGGCTGGTCGGTCGCGATGGTGAAGTCGCGCATGCCGATGGTGACCTTAGTGCCGCCGGCAAGGGAAATTGGGTAAGTTGTTTCCATTGGAAATCTCTGGGGTTTGCAGCTTAATTATAATTTATTTAAAACGATTTGTTTCATAAAAGTCAGTATTCTCAAACGTGCTGTTTACAAAGTCATAAGTTGCGCATGCCCAGTGATCAACTTTACTCGAATCTCCAACTGGAATGCATGAGGAACCGCCAATTCTTCCAATTTTTATCGATGTCAGTTTTGTATTGACCCAAATTACATAATCCATTTGCATCTGAACGCATTCTTTATCTTCCGGATGGCTTGCAACTGCTGCTGCAACGCTTGCAACGACAGTGAGCGGCATAGCAGCGGAAAAAATCATGGGTGCGTTTGAACTCGCACCGATGTGGCTGTTTAACATAAGATTACTCATAAAAAGGATATAGTCTGGTTTTTCTCCATCAAAGATGATTCTTTGACCAGGATCAGGAACCAGAATATAATCTTTTGGCCCAGGAGTAAGTCCTCCAAATGAGCGAGACCTTGGCGTTCCAGGAAGAATTTGCCCCGTGGTCCTTACTTTTTCATTAGGAAAATAAGAAAAGATATTTCTGAATTTAGTGAGATTTCGCATATCTTGCGTCAAGCCAGTATCTATCGCTGTCCAGATTCGGTCTGCTTGCCCGGTATCTACAGGATGATTGTGGTAATAGGCCGTTAATTTTTGAGAAATACAAATGATGGCAATTGATTGTGAAGTAATACTTATTTCTTTTATTTCTCTATCATCGGTATAATCTTCAGCTGGTAACTTCTCAAAGCTGGCGCAATGTAAAAATAGAAAACCGTTGTTAGAAAACACGTTGTCAAAAAATAATGAAACATAGCCTTCGCACTGTCCTTAGAAAGAGATAAAATATTAATAATTGCATGGTTTTAATAATTCGCTTACTGATAAAATACCGTTTTATCGTTTCATCCGCAATGTGGACGGTTTTATATCCGTAGTATCATCGTAGTTTTGGCGCTTTTTTTAACAGTTAAATTTTTCAGATGTATTTTATGCATAACGATGAAAAGAAAAGGAGCGATTTTGTGAAACAAAAAGAATCCATTTCCCGTCGCGATTTCCTTTCCTCTGCTACTGGCGCCACCGCCGGCATCCTTGCCTCGTCCGCCGTTTCCGCCTTCGGTGACGAAATCAAAGGCGGCTGGACCAACGGCAAGCGGATCAATCCTTCCATCGATAACCTCCGCGTGGTGTGCTGTATCGATCCCGCGATGATGAAGTCGGATCCGAAGTCATGGGACATCGTGTCGCAGAACGAACCCGTCGACCACGAAAAAGTGCTCCGTACCATGGACGCGATGGCATGCGCACTTGCGCAGAAAAACTCGGCGCACGAGGCGTGGGGGAGCATTTTCCGCAAGCCCGCGTCAAAGGAATGGCAGGACGTCACGGTGGCGATCAAACCGAATTGCTTTATGCCCAACAACCCTCGCGTTGCGGTCATCGACGCGGTGTGCAAGGCGCTCATCGGCCTGGGCGTGCAGCCGGCCAAGATCATCATTTATGACGGCTGCGGCGGCGCAAAGGAGAAGTTCGGCGGTTTTGCAGGCACCAAGCTTCCCGCCGGCGTGGTGATGAGCAACAAAAACGACGTGCTCGGCGGCACGATCGACGCTCCTGTTCCCGCGCCGCATGCGGGCCATTTCAAGTGCTCGGCGGCGATCGCGAAAGGCTCCATCGACATCCTGGTCAACATCGCGGTGAACAGGGGCCACCACCTTGCGGGCACTTCCATGACCATGAAAAACCACGCGGGCACGTTCGAGGCCATGCCGATTCATCTGGGCGGAGGGCTCAATTATATCATCGCGTTTAACAAATCGGAGGCGATCCTCGGCGGGGAACCGGTGCGCCAGCAGCTCTGCGTCGTTGATTCGCTGTGGGCGCAGACCAAGGGCCCCATGGGCGCGCCCAACAAGCGGCCCGGCGCACTCGTGATGGGGACTCTTTCACCCGCGGTCGATTATATCACGGCGCGCCGCATCCGCGAGCCGCTCATGGGATGCACCCATCCGCCGGAACTCGGCCGCCTCATGTCGGATTTCGGGTATTCGGACCTTGAAAAGCTTGATTTTGTCAAGGTCGAGCCGGTGAAAGGGTGATCGTTGAAAGCATACGGACAGAATTTTTCCGGATTATTGATGTACGGTCAAAACAACATTCGTCGCTGAGAGGTTCAGTCATGAGAAAACTGCAATCATGCCTCCTGTTGTATGTGGCCCTTCATCTAGCAGCGTCCGCCATTTACGCAGGGGAAAAACCGGACTCCGCCAAGTTCGTTGCTTTCCGGTCCTCGGTCAGCGCTTGTGCCGGATGGACCGAGCAGAAGGACCAATACCGGTATTTTGTCCCGCATGGCCTGTACGACATCATCGACGGGGGAGCGGATGAATACATCAAGATGGGCATGGTCGACGGCATCGTGGTGAAGCTTGACAGCGCCGGAAAGAAGACCGCGGAGTTATATATCGAGGATTTCAACAAACCCGGCGGCGCGCAGGGAATGGTCAACCACCGGCAGGCGACCGCTTCCGAGCCGAAACCGCTGGCGGGGCTTGCGGCGCTGGGCGCTTTTTATGATGAGGTCATCGGCGGGTGCGAGGTGTGTTGTTACAGCGGGACGTTTTACTTTGAGATGAACTTGACCGGATACGACAAGCTGGACCCCGCCTTGAAGGACGCGCGGGCGCTTGTCGCGGCCCTCACCGCAAAGAAGAAAGAAAAAGGGAAGTAGTCGTTTGTTTGGCAGGACTTTGCTTCATTCGGTACGTTTTTCGTAACGGGTTTTATTTTACATTCACCGCCGCGACGTTGCTTGACGTCATAGAATTGTTTTCACCGCCCAGCGAAACCCTCACGACGTAGACTCCCGGGCTTAATCCATTGACAGGACAGACATACTCGTTCCCGCCGTGCGGAGCAATTTGCCGGCGCTTCATCACCGCTTGTCCAAGCGAGTTAAAAAGCGAAATCTCAGCCGATGCTTTGGCGCCTTCCACAAAATAGCCGACATGCAATCCATTTTGGAAATGAACGGCCAAGAATTTATTGGCGTTTACGGATGATACCGCTTGCCGCTTGACATCCGACGCCGGCAGCGTATCCGGGAACCCGCTATTGTGTCCGAACGTCACCTTGAAGGTGGACGGCGCGTCGTTTTTGTATGCGAGCTGGCCGGGAACCCGGTTGACAAGAGCGTTGGAATCGAAATACGCCGAGCCAACGGCGCCGGGCTGCACATAGATTGCGGTCTGCGCCGGGTGGTCTATGATGTTGCCGGGCCTAACGTTCATCACCACGCTGTCGCTTCCGATCAGCATGCCGTAGAACTGCGCGTCCCTGATGGTGTTGTCCGCGATGGTCACGTTCACGAATTTGGCGCCGGGTGAGGCGTTGATTGCCATGCCGGCCGGGTCGCGCCTGCCGCCGCAGCGCAGCACCACGTTGCCGGTGACCACGCAAGAGTCAAGGTTGTTCCCATCGGAACCGAACACGCCGATGTAAATGCCGGACTCCTTGACGTCGTCCATGATAAGGTTGTTTTCCGCGCGCACGTTTTTACCGCCCGCGATGCGCAGGCCGTTGGCCCACCACATGGCCACCGTGGTGTTGTTGCGCAGCGTGGCGCCGTTGATTTCCTGGGATGAGGACACCGAATAAACAGTGGCGCCGTCGTCGCCGCAGCCGCGAGTGAAGTTGTTCTGGGCCAGGAGGTTGGTCCCCACGTTGTTGCCGGCGGAGCCGTTATTGAGGTTGAGGCCGTCGCCCCAGCATATTGACGAACGGCAATTCTGGATGGTGCCGTTGGTGCCGCAGGCCCAGAAACCGGCCCAGCAGCCGTGGATGGCCCATACCCGGTCGATGAGCCAGTTGGTTCCCGCGATGTTCACTCCGCCCATGCCCTGGTCGCGCTGCACGGTCACGGCGTCCACGCAGAAGTCCTGCAGCGTGCACGACACGGCCTGGATCTGGCCCATGGTGAAGTACAGCGTGGTGTACCACATTCCCGCGCCCGCTATGGTGACGCCGTTCGGGCTGAAGTTCGAGTTGAAGTAGTATGTTCCGGCGGGGACCCAAACGGTCTTGCCCTGCGATTTCGCCGCAGAGCAGCAGTTGTTGAAAGCCGTGTTGACATTTGCGGTGTCGGTCCCGGTCGCGCCGTAATCCGCCACCGACAGCGAGTTTGCCGGACGGGGCTTGGGCGCGGCGCTCTCGAGGTCGATGCAATCGATGTAATAAAACGCCGCAATGTTCGCGGCATCTTTTTTGAGCATGATGGTTGAACCCTTTGCGATTGCCGCGCCCTGGATGTGCACGCGCGCCTCGTCGTAGAACACATGCGGCCCGCCCGTTGCAGGGTTCTGGTCCATGCCGTTGTTGTTGCCGTTGGTGCCGTCGTACACCCAGGTCTGGCGCGACGTGAGCGGGACCGCCTGGCGAAGCGCGCCGTCAACGTACAGGTCAAGTGTCGCGTCGATCCCGCCGCCGGCCGGCGCGTCGGGGATGCTTTCGCGTATGACAAGCGTGTTGGCGCTGTCCACCGGGTTTGTCCAGGAGACCGATTCGCCGGTTGCGTTCAATTCAACGAATGCCCTTCCCGAGGCTTCGAGTTCCGGGCTTGACAGCGCGTTGGCCGGGATGGTCTGCAAAGCGCGGACGGCCGCCCCGCCGGAAAGCGTCCCCGCTTCTGCTTCGAGCGTAGTGAACGGCGTGGTGGCGCCAATGGTCTGGGCGGTGGCAAATTGAGAGTTCAGGAAAAGAAAAAATGATATGATAATCGGAAAGTTGGATACCTGTTTGAAGTGAGGGATTGAAAGCATCGTACTTTCTCCGGCTTTTGATTATTTCTTGAAATGGATCTGTAATCTATGAATAATAATAATTACCGGTGGTAGCGAAAGAAGGGAGATTGACATTACTCTGTTTAGGAAAGCTATATATAATTAAATTGAGCGCGAAGAAGGATTATTCTATCTGGTGCTCAATTTTTGAAGAGTCAACGTTAAACTTCCAGCTCTCAATTTTATTCCTTTGTCGCTTCCTTGAACTTTTTCACGCTGTCTGACAGCAGACGAATCATCCTCGGTTTGTTCTTCAGGTTATCCTCAATAATTTTCACCAGCGCGCTTCCCACGATCGCCCCGTCCGCGCCTGCCGCCTTCATGCGTTGCACATGCCCCGGCGTTGAAATCCCGAACCCCGCGCACAGCGGTTTATCGGTGACGCCGCGGAGTCGGGCGAGCGTTTTGTCAACCGTGACATTGATTTTTTTCTGAACGCCGGTGGGGCCGAGCCGCGAAACTACATACACGAACCCGGAAACGTGTTTGCAGATATACCGCATGCGCTCGGCCGGGGTGAGCTCCGAGACGATGTAAACGGTCTTGAGTCCGCGCTTTCTCATTGAGGACGCGAGGCCAACCGATTCTTCGGGGGGCATGTCTGCAACAAGCAGGCTGTCTATTCCCGCGTCCGCCGCGCGTTTACAGAAAACATCGTAGCCGAGGTGACGGGCCGAATTCGCGTACATCAGGATTCCTATGGGACAATCGGCGTAGGAACGGATCTTTTCAACGAGCTTGAAAAACGACGCGTGCACAAGCCCGCAATTGATGGATCGTATCGCGGCGCGCTGATTGATAGGGCCGTCTGCTACGGGATCGGAAAAAGGATACCCGATTTCAAGGACATCGGCGCCGCCGTCGATGTATGCCTTGAAAATCGCCTCGCTGGTTTTCAGGTCGGGGTCACCCGCAACAGCAAACGGGATAAAGGCGATTTGCCCTTTCCGCTTCAATGCCGCAAATGTCTTCTGATAACGATTCATGTGATTATTGGATTTCCACGTTATTGTTTTTCCCTCTTATACCTTCATCCCCAAATAATCCGCCACATGGAATATGTCTTTGTCCCCCCGTCCCGACAGATTGACAATCATGATCTTTTCTTTTCCCATCTTCGGCGCTTGTTTCATCGCATAGGCAAACGCATGCGCCGACTCCAGCGCCGGAATGATGCCCTCGCATTCGCAGAGCATGCGGAACGCGGCAACCGCCTGCTTGTCGGTAGCATACGTATATTTCGCCCGGCCGCTGGTATACAAATGGGAATGCTGCGGTCCCACGCCCGAATAGTCGAGCCCCGCGGAAACCGAATGCGTGACGGCGATCTGGCCGTTTGCGTCCTGCAGCACGTAGGAAAGCGAGCCGTGCAATACGCCGGGACGCGACAGTTTTGTCGGCGTGAGCCGAGTGGCGTGCTTGTTCGTGGCAAGGCCGAACCCTCCGGCCTCCACGCCGGTGAGCTTCACCTGCTTGTCTTTCAGGAACGTCGAGAAGATTCCTATGGCGTTCGAGCCGCCTCCAACGCATGCGACGATTTCGTCGGGAAGCCTTCCGGCCTGGGCTATTATCTGCCGCCGCGTTTCCTTGCCGATCACGCTTTGAAAGTCCCGCACGATGGTCGGGAACGGGTGGGGCCCGAGCGCGGAGCCGAATACATAATGCGTGTTCGGGCAGGAAAGCGTCCAGTCGCGCAGGGCCTCGTTCACCGCGTCCTTGAGCGTCTTGTTGCCGCTTTCCACCGGGACCACCGTTGCGCCGAGCAGGTCCATGCGGAACACGTTGGGCCGCTGTCGCGCCATGTCAACCGTGCCCATGTAAATGTCGCACGAAAGGCCGAGGAGCGCGGCGGCCGTGGCCGTGGCGACGCCGTGCTGGCCCGCGCCGGTCTCCGCGATAACGCGCGTCTTTCCCATGTATGTTCCGAGAAGCGACTGGCCCAGGGAATTGGTGATCTTATGCGCGCCGGTATGGTTGAGGTCTTCGCGTTTTATGTAGATCTTCGCGCCGCCGAGACGTTTCGTGAGACTTTTCGCAAAGTAAAGCGGCGTGGGGCGGCCGCAATAGTCATGGAGAAGCGAGTGGAATTCGTTTATAAATGCCTTGTCGCGTTTCGCGGTATTGTACGCCTTTTCGATGGCCGCGAGCGCGGGCATAAGGGTTTCCGGCGCATACTGGCCGCCGAACGATCCGAAATATCCTTTGGTCTTCATAGTTGATTCATCAATCCGAAAAATTCTTTTTTATTTGATGATTTTAAACAAACGGTCGATTCTGAAATAAGATTTCCCTTCCACGCTTTTTCCAAAACTCCACAGAACACAAATAATTCTTCCCTTGACAGATGATGAAACCACCGGCCCGAAATAGCGCGAATCGAATCCCTTCTGCCAATCATCGGCAATAAGGAATATACCTGTTTTTTTAAAGGTGTAATCGTACATTCTCGCCCCGTTTCTCTCGAGGGCGAAACACAACTGCACGTTTTTGCCGTTGTTTGATTTGACAAGATAATCGCGCATCCTGTCCCAGAAAAACCAGTCGTACTCGAATTTTGCGGGCACGGAATCGAGCCGGCCCTTGTAGAGATAAAAGTCCTTGACGACAAAGCTGTCCGCCGGCGTCCCGTCGAAGAACACCGCCGGTTTCATCCGAAAAATATCGCCTGGATTTTCCTGGTGAATGAGCGAAGCGGCAAAGAAAAAGTCCCGCAGGGAAAGCGAATCTAGGGAAACTGTGGCGCCCTTTCGCGGCAAACAATACGCCGGCATTGAATCGCGGGGCGAATAGTCGGGCGGCAGCAGTTCCTCAAACGGCGACTTTGACGAAAACGCCGAAGTATGCCGGTTGAGGATGAGGCATTTGCCGGAGCTTATCACGATGCTGTCGCCCGAGACCGCGGCGACGCGCAGGCACGACGGCTTTCGGCCCGTCTGCGGGTTGGCGAATACCACTGGGCTTTTACGAAGCGGAACCAAAAAAACATTAAACGGCCAGACGTGAAGTGTTTTGAATACCACGACGCGGTCGCCGTCTTTGATGGCGGGATCCATCTGGTCGGTGCGGACCGGGAACGTGTCGAGCAGGAAAAACTTTATCGCGAGCGCGACCAGCGCAACGAGAAAGGTGAACTTGACAATGCGGTAAACTGCGACGCGGCCGTCCACCGGCGCTGCAGAATTGTAGGCCATGGTCACTCCCGGCTCAGAATGGCAAGAAAGGCTTCCTGCGGGATTTCCACGTTGCCCACCTGTTTCATGCGCTTCTTTCCCTCTTTCTGCTTTTCGAGCAGCTTGCGCTTGCGCGTGATGTCGCCGCCGTAGCATTTGGCGGTCACGTCCTTTCGGAACGCCTTCACCGTGGTGCGCGCGATCACGCGGCCGGCAATGGCCGCCTGGATCGCCACCTCGTACTGCTGGCGCGGGATGAGCTCCTTGAGCTTGGAGGTGATCATCTGGCCGTAGGCGTAGGTGTGGTCCTTGTGGATGATGGTGGAGAAGGCGTCCACGGGCGCGCCGTTGATGAGGATGTCGAGCTTGACAAGATCATTCTCCGCAAACGAATCGAACTCGTAGTCCATGGAAGCATAGCCCTTCGAGATGCTCTTGAGCTTGTCGAAAAAATCGATGATGATCTCCGACAGGGGCATTTTGTAATGCATGCACACGCGGGTGGGCTCGAGGTATTCCATGGTGCCCATGACGCCGCGTTTTTCCTCGCACAGCTTCATGATGGCGCCGACGAACTCGGTGGGCGTGATGATTTGCACCTTGTCAACCGGCTCCGCGACGGTCTCCACGTAATTGGGCGGCGGGAGCTTTGCCGGGCTCTCGATGAAAATCTCCTCCTTGTTTCTCGTGAGCACCTTGTACCGCACGTTTGGCACCGTGGTGATGATGTTGACGTTGTACTCGCGGAACAGCCGCTCTTGCACCACCTCCATGTGGAGGAGGCCGAGGAACCCTGCGCGGAAGCCGAACCCCAGCGCCGTTGAGGTCTCGGGCTCGTAGTAGAGCGACGAGTCGTTGAGCTTGAGCTTCTCCAGCGACGAGCGCAGGTTCTCGTAGTCGTCCTTGTCAACCGGATACAGGCCCGAAAACACCATGGGCTTCACTTCCTTGTACCCGGCGACCGGCTCTTCGGCGCCGTTGTTCTTGCTCGTGATGGTGTCGCCGATTTTTATGTCCGATACGGTCTTGACATTTGCGATAACATAGCCCACCTGGCCCGGCGTGAGCGCGTCCTCGGGCATCCTGCCCAGCCTGAAATATCCCACCTCCATCACCTCGTGCTCGCTGCCCGTGTTGAAGAACCGCACCATGTCGCGCGCCTTCATGGCGCCGTCGAACACCCGAACGTAGGCCACCGCGCCGCGGAACGAATCGAACTTCGAATCGAAGATGAGCGCCTTGAGCGGCGTGTCGGCATTGCCCTCGGGCGGCGGCACGCGCTCAACGATGCGCTCCAAAATGGCGGGAACGCCTTCGCCCGATTTCGCGCTGCATCTGAGAATCGTTGAAGGATCTATGCCGAGAAGGTCGGCAATCTGCTTCGCGACGTCGTCGGGATGGGCCGAGGGCAGGTCGAGCTTGTTCATCACCGGTATGATCTCGAGGTCGTTGTCGAGCGCGAGGTACACGTTGGTGAGGGTCTGCGCCTCGATGCCCTGGCTCGCGTCCACCACGAGCACCGCGCCCTCGCACGCGGCGAGCGACCGCGACACTTCGTACGAAAAGTCAACATGGCCCGGCGTGTCGATGAGGTTGAAGCAGTAGTCGTTGCCGTCGGCGGCGCGGTAGGTCATGCGCACCGGGTGCGACTTGATGGTGATGCCGCGCTCGCGCTCCAGGTCCATGTCGTCGAGGATCTGGTCCTGCATCCGGTCCTTGGCCACGGTGCCGGTGAGCTCGAGGAAACGGTCCGCGAGCGTGGATTTGCCGTGGTCGATGTGCGCGATGATGCAGAAATTGCGGATGAATTTCGGGTCTTGCAACGACAAATGCTCCGGAAAATTTTCAATTTTAATTTGGATGACGCTTAAAAATACAAAATGGGGGAGAGGTATTAAAGGACGCAAATAATAAATCAAAATATAAAAATGGGCGCCTGCCTCCGGCACCGGCCCTCCTTCCGGGCTCGGCCCTTGGCCTCGTTGCCGGACCGCCCCGATGCCTATCGGCGGGGTCGGCCGGCAATTCGCTCCAGCTCACCACTCCAGTCCGGCCTGGCGCGCGGCAAACGGATCACTGCCGCAATCCTGTTAATTGGCATGAGCAAATAGTCAATGTCATTGCGAGGAGGTGACGACGAAGCAATCTCCCGTTGATACAAGAGCAGAATATTGATGATTGATTAAATCTGATATTTATCAAACCGCGAAGCGGCGGTATATTTGCAGCCCGGGGCATGCGAGTCTGTTGAAGTTTTATTTCCCCTCTCCGATTCGGAGAGGGGTGGCCCGGAGGGCCGGGGTGAGGTCTCAACGCGCAATCCAAATCCAACCAGTTTACTTCATTTCTTCCAACGCTTTTTTTATCTCCTCCACCAGCCCCGGCAGCGACGGGTCCCGCGCGCCCATCACCAGCACCGCGTCGCCCGGCTGGGCATTTTGCTTTATGAGGGAAACGAGTTCTTCTCGGGAGTGAACCGAAACCGCGGTCTTGCCTCGCCGCTTTACAAGGGATACTATCTGTTCCGATGAGATATCCTTGGTCGCCGTTCCTCCGGCGTAATAGATGGGGAGCAGGAACAGCGTGTCGTCATTCGTCAATTCCTGCGAGAACATGGCAACGAGGTCGTCCTTGAGAAAGCGCGTGGGGCCGAAGCCGTGCGGCTGGAACACGGCGAGCACGCGCTTCGCAAACCCGCGCGCGGTCTGAAGCGCGGCCTTTATCTTTTCGGGATTGTGCGCGTAATCGTCGATCACCTTGATGTCGCGGGGCAGGGTTGAAACGGCGAACCTGCGCTTGACGCCGCGGTAACCGGCGACCGACTTGACCAGGCTCGCGTCGCTGCACCCGAGAAAGTCGCATACCGAAAGGGCAGCGAGCAGGTTCGAAAGGTTGTGCTGGCCGGGAAGCGGCAGGGAATAGCTGACGGTTTCACGCATGAATGAAACCCGGGGCGTCACCGAAATCACGCTGGAAGGCGCGTAGGTCCCGGCCGCGCCGAAGGTGCGGGAGGGCTTGAGGATGTCAAGCTGGCGGTCGTCGGCATTGGCAAAAACGATTTGTGACTGCCGCGCGAGCGTCACGAACAGCTCAAGCGTCTCGGCAACGGGCTTGTGGTCTTTCGAAACATTGAGAAAAACGCTCAGGTACGGCTTGTACTTGGCGCAGGTGCCGTCGCTTTCGTCGGCCTCTATGACGAGAAGGTCGGACGAGCCTTTGTGCGCGTTGCCGATGTGCCCCTGCTCCTCGAGCCTTAAAAGCCCCGCGCCGGTGATCAGCGACGCGTCCTTGAGACAACCCTGCAGAAATTCCCAAATCATGGCCGTGACCGTTGACTTGCCGCTCGTGCCCGCGACGGCGATGGTCTTTTTTGTTTCCGCGATCGCAGCGAGCACGTCCGACCGGTGGAACACGGGAATGCCGCGCTTGCGCGCGGCCGCGATGTCCGGATTTGATTCCTCTATGGCGGTTGACACGACCACGGCGTCGGCCGCGGCAGCGCCCGAACCGTCTTGGGGAAACAGGGCGCAGCCCAGCGCGGCGAGCTTGTCCTCGGTGTCCTTGACTTCCGGGGAACCGATCAGCCGGTCAGATCCCGAAACGGTCAGGCCGTCCCACGCACAATACTGCGCGATCGCGCTCATGCCCGAGCCGAGCACGCCGGTAAAATGCAGGCCGTTGCAGGATGTCGCGTTAATCAATAAGGACAACGGTGCCCTCCGGGACGATGTCGAACAAATCTATGACGTCGCTGTTTTTCATGCACACGCACCCGTGCGACGCGGGCGAGCCGACCGCCGCCTCGTTGTTGGTGCCGTGGATGTAGATGTACCGCTCGTACGAATCAATGCCGGATCCGCGGTTAACGCCCTCTTCGCACCCCTCGAGGCGCAGGATGCGCGATAGGATCACGTTGCCGCCGGGAGCGCCCACGGGCCAGTCTTCGCCTGTGTCAAGACGGTCGCGGAACACCCTTCCGGCCGGCGCGCCGTGCCCGTATTTTTCCCTCACCCGGTGCACGCCCCTGGGCGTCTTGAAGGAGCCCTCGTTGTTTCCCGTGCCGAACTTGGAGGTTGAAACAGGGTATTCTTTGACTAATGCGCCGCTTTCTATGACAGACAATCGCTGTTTCGACGTGTCAACAAGCAGAAAGCGTTCCGGAACGGAGCCGAGCGCCCGTTTGATTTTATTTTCCGCCGATGAGTAATCCCTCATGCAGCCGATTTCTCTTAAGGAAAAATATCAGCCAAGGTTGTCATAGACATATTTTACGTAATAAAATATAATCAATATCCGCAAACGATACGGCAAAACAGAAAGGCTCATGCTCATGAATGACAAGCCAGTTTCCCTGAACCAGCCGCCGTCACACGAAGACACGTGGCGCATCTTCCGCATCATGGCCGAATTCGTCGAGGGGTTCGAGACGCTTTCAAAGGTCGGGCCGTGCGTCACCATATTCGGCTCAGCGCGCATGCCCGAGGGCGACCCCTATTACGAAATGGCGCGCTCGGTCGCGTCGCATGCGGTGAAAAACGGCTACGGCGTGATTACGGGCGGCGGCGGCGGCATCATGGAGGCGGCGAACAGGGGAGCATTCGAGGCGAACGGAACGTCCATCGGCCTCAATATCCAATTGCCGTTTGAACAGGTTCCCAACAAATACATCAAGCTACTGTTGAGCTTCAGGCATTTTTTCTGCCGCAAGGTGATGTTCCTCAAGTACACCTCTGCGGTCATCGTGCTGCCCGGCGGGTTCGGCACCATGGACGAGCTGTTCGAGGCGCTCACCCTCATTCAGACGCACAAGATCGACACGCTGCCGGTGGTCATGATGGGGAAAAAATACTGGGAGGGCATGCTTTCCTGGATGCGTAACGGTATGCGCAGCGCAGGTTACATTTCCAAGGAGGATTTGGATCTTGTCAAGCTCACCGACGACCCGAAGGAGGCGGTGGCGATTATCAATGCGTTTATGAAGAAGCGGCAGACGCAGGTAAATTTCGCCTGATAAATTATCTGGTGGGGGAAGCTCAGCCTGTCTCATAACTGCCTAAATAATCATAGCGCATGCCGGTCACGGCACCGGTTCTTCCTCCGGTCTCGCCTTCGGCTCGGGCTGCCACGGCGCGAGGCCGCTTCTCGGCGGCGTCCGGGCAGCACCGCGCTCTAGCGACGGCCTGCGGTCGCCCCTAACGCGGAACATCATCCTCTTTTTTTCAAACTCAATAAAGAACAAGGATAGAGGTCTACTAAAAACTGCGCACAAAACTACCACTATTGAAGAGGATGCACAAAAAAGCATGTGGAGCTTCGTTAATGGAACGGATAATATTCGGCGATAAATCTTTTGTCGGCCTTCAATGCAAAATTCATACTGTATAAGAAGTTGCAATACATTCTGGCATCTTTTAATTTAAATCCGCGCTAAAAATACCTTTTCACTGGTGTCATCCGGGAAAGCTGTTCACTGGAGACACGCCCCATTAGCCTGGTAATGAAAGAATTTTCCAAATACATCGCGGACAAATGGAACATTTCCGAGCCTCTTTCAAAAGAGTTGTGCGAGTGCTATGAGAAGGGATATTCTCCGTGGTACTGCGCCGACTACCGGCCGAACGTCGCCGCCGAGCTCGAAACGCCGGGCGTGTGGAGCATCTACGATTTCCTCCGCTCCATGGCCGAACTGGCGCCCAAGAAAAAGCGCCTGCTCAACGCGCTCAAGAAAAGCGGCAAACTCACCGATGAGCTTGAGAAGCAGATCACCCTCAACACCAATTCCAACGAGCTTGACGACATGCTGCTTCCCGAGCGCGTCAACCCGCGGAGCAAGGGGCAGCTCGCGCTGAAAAAGGGCCTCGGCGAATGCGCCGACGCCATCCTCCGCCAGGAGGAGGGCGCCGCGTCCCTCGACGACATCGTCGCCCCGTACGTCGGCAAGGACCCGTCGCTGGCGTCCGCGGACGACGTAGTTGCAAATGTCAAAGACATCATCGCCGAACGCTTCGCCTACGACGAGACCGCCCGTACCATGGTGCGCGAGTTCATGTACGACGACGGTTTTTTTGAGATCACCATGAAATCGAAAACGCCGGAGGCCGAACGTTTCGCGAAGTTCGCCGGTAAATCCCTGCCCGTAAAGACGCTTGCGAAAGAAGACCTGCTGATGTTCCTCGCCGGCGAGGACAAGAAACTTGTTCGCGTCAAACTCACGGTGCAATTGTTCCGCATCACCGAGCTGCTCAAGCACCATTTCGTGGTGAACCCGGATTCGCCGGGGTTTTCCGTCATCAGCGAGGCCATCGACGACAGCTGGCTGCGCCTTTTGCAACCCATCGCTGAACGTGACGTGAAACAGCGGCTGCGCACCGAGGCTGAAAGCTGGGCGCTTTCCGAAATGCACGTCGCGCTCGAAAAGCAGCTGTCGCTCGAAGGGGACGAGAAGGCCTGTATCGCCTGCGGCATCGCCGATAAAAAGAGTTTCGCCGTGGTCGCCTGCAACGACAGGGGCCGGCTGTTCGGCGCGGCGCTCGAGAAAAAGATTCCTCTCGACCGGCCCGTGGTGAGCGAGCGGCTCAGGCAGTTCGTGTCGCGCTACCGGCCCGAACAGATCATATGCGCCGACAACGAGAGCGCACCGCTGGCCGAGGCGATCATTGCAAAATCGATCGACGGGTTGACGTTGAATCCGAAAATCGTAAAAGTAAAGCACGGCGAGGGCCGGCCCGACCTCGCGGCGTCGGCCTGGATGAAAAAGGAATTTGCCGACCTCGAGGAGCCCATGCAGAAGGTGCTTGCGGCCGCGATCATGCACCTCCAGCCGCTGCGCCTGCTTCCAAAAATCGGACCAGAATATTTTTCGTTGCACCCGCTGCAGCCGTATGTTTCGTCAAGCCGCCTCGCCGAATATATCGAGCGCATTATCTCCGGAAGGGCGCTTAGCCGCGGCCTTGAGTCGAGCTTGCTCGCCGAAACGCTTCCCGCTTTATTGCTCGAGCCGTACGTGAGCGAGGCGGCCAAGAAGGAAATCACGAGCTGCAGCCTCAAATCACCTTTCGAAACAAAGGACGATCTTCTCAAGGTGCCCGGCATCACCGAAAGCGCGTTCCGGTGTCTCGCGGGATACCTGCTCATCCCGTCCGCACCGTTCGCCCTCGACCGCACCATGGTGCATCCCGATCATTTTTCGTGGCTCGCCGAAATGTGCGACCACCTGCAGCTCCCGCCCGACGCGCTTGTCAATGATCCCGAGGCGGTGCGGTCGTTTCCGGAATCCGATTTCGCCAAGAAGCTCTTCATCGAGAAAAAGCTCATTCCGCAGCTCCAGGCCGGCCGGCGGCAGGCCGCCGCCGGTGCGGCAACACGGCCACGCCACAAGCTCAAGCTCACCGAAATCCAGGAAGGCTCGGTGGTGACCGGCCGCGTCACCAACATCACGCCATTCGGCGTGTTTGTCAACATCAATGCCGTGTGCGATGGCCTGATCCACATCTCGCAGGTCGCCGACACCTATGTGGAGTCCGCCGACCAGGTGGTGAGCGTGGGCGACACGGTGAGCGTCCGCGTGCTCAAGGTCGACATCAAAAAGCGCAGGATCTCCCTCTCCATGAAGGGGCTGGGACATCAGGGTCCCAAGGCCGCTCCCTCCAAGCGCCAGCTCTCCGATTTGGCAAATCACTTCCAGAATCGCTGATCTTCATGGAATTTAAGAAATGCGGGCGTTCCCCCGCTTCGCGGGGTCGGCCGTCCTTCCGGTCCACCCCTTCGGGTGCTTCTCCCTCGTCAGGGATTTCCAAGGGTCACAAGGGTCGTCGTCCTTCGGTTCGGGCTGCCACGGCGCTATGCCGCTTCGCGGCGGCCGTCCGGGCAGCACCGCGCTCCGGCGCGGCCTCCAGTCCTGCGCACGGCATACGGTTTACTGCCGTAACCAAATAAACTTCACAAGAGAGAACTCGTGGATGAGTTTAAGTCACGTAGTGGCGGTATGTTTATAGAAAAACGGTTCTGGGGAAATAATGTTTTCCCCTCTCCTTGTGGGAGAGGGGGCTGGGGTGAGGTTACATCCGTTCCGGAGCCGAAACTCCCAATAAATCCAATCCTAATCTAATCACATTCCTTACCCCGCACGTCAGCAGCAATCTCGCGCATGACAAGGGCCTGTCTTCCGTCACGATCCGGTGCTTCTGGTAAAAGACGTGGAACTCGGCGGCAAACGCCTCGAGAAAGGCGGGAATGCGCTGCGGCTCAACGGCGAGCGCGGTCTGCACGAGCAGGGTGGGGAATTCGGCGATGCGCTTCATGAGGTCGAGTTCTTCGGCCGCGGCCAGCAGCGCCGGCGAGGCAGCGGCGATTTCTTCATCGGTAAAGCCCTGCTGCCGCGCGTGCACGAGCAGGCTGCACGTGCGCGCATGGGCGTACTGCACGTAATACACCGGGTTCTCGTCGCTCTTCTTTACCGCGAGCGACATGTCGAAGTCGAAATGGCTCGACAGCCGGCGCATGAGGAAGAAGTACCGCGCCGCGTCGACTCCCACTTCGTCAAGCAGGTCGGAGATGGTGATGAAATCGCCCTTGCGCTTCGACATCTTGAACGGCTTGCCGTCGCGGATGAGGTTCACCTGCTGGATGATGAAGTTCCTGAACACGGTCGCGCCGGGCGCAAGCACCTTCACCGCGGCCTCGAGCCGGGGAAGATAGCCGTGGTGGTCGGGCCCCCAGAACGTGCACGACTCGTCGTATCCCCGCGAGGCCTTGTGCAGATGGTACGACAGGTCGGCGAGAAAGTAGGTGGGCGAGCCGTCCTGGCGCACGAGCACCCGATCCTTCTCGTCCCCGAACTGCGCAGCCGTGAACCATTTCGCGCCGTCCTTCACTTCCACGAGTCCCTTCGATTCGAGCAGCCCGAGCGTCCGTGACGGGGCGTCCGATTTGTGAAGTTCGCTTTCGCGGAACCACCGGTCGTACGTAACGCCGTAGTGTTCGAGAATGTCCTTCTGCTGCGCCATGATGCGCTCCAGCGCCTCGCGGGTGAACAGCGCCGCTGCCTCGCCATCTTCCATCCGGCCGACCTCGGGATGGACTTGGGAGATTTCGATTGCCAATTCGCGAATGTAATCGCCCTCGTATCCTCCTTCGGGGATGGGACGGTCCTGGCCCGACGCCTGTTTGAAACGGCAGAGGATCGATTTGCCGAGCAGTTCCACCTGGTTGCCGTGGTCGTTGACGTAGTATTCGCGCTCCACGGCGTTGCCGATCCATGCATTGACGCGCGCGACCGTGTCGCCGATGGCCGCGGCCCGTCCGTTCACCACGACCATGGGGCCGGTGGGATTGGCGCTCACGAACTCGAACAGCATCCGCTTTGCCGGGTCTGCCTGGTTGCGGCCGAAAGCCTGCGGCGACGAGACCGCCTCATGCAAAACGCTGTGGAGAAAGGCGGCGCTCAGCCTGAAATTGATGAAGCCGCCCGTGACCGTTGATTTCAAACCGGGGTCCGGCCGCACGAACGCATCGTCCCAGGAAAATCCCGCCATTATTTTTTTCGCCACAACCGGGGGGCTTTCCTTGACGACCTTCGCGAGCCCCAAGGCAACGGGCGATGAAAGGTCGCCGTACGATTTTGTCTTGGGTTTTTCTATGGAAATGTCCAAGCCGCCGGCAGCGCCGCCGTACGCTTTGTCAATGGCGCTTTTCAGGCTTCGGGAAAGGTGCCGGTAAACGGACTCACTCATGCGGCGGCCTGTTCTGGCTCCGAGGCGGCGACGCCGGCCACAGCTCTTCGAGCGCGTAATACTCGCGGACCAGCGGGATCATGATGTGGACCACGACGTCGGAATAGTCGATGAGGATCCACCTGCCGTCCTGCTCGCCCTCGGAGTGCCACGGAAAAACGCCGCGCTCGCCGAGCTCGTCCACGATGCTGTCGCGTATCGCCCTGTTGTGGTGCGGGTTGTCCCCCTGGCAGATCACGAAATAATCGGCGATGCCGGATTCACGCTTGAGGTTGAGCACCGTGACGTCGTCTGCTTTTTTGTCAAGCGCCGCCTCGGAAATGAGGGGGATGAGCTCCTTGCCTCTGGGGATTCCTTTGGCCATTGTCAGCGCACATGCTCCTTGAAATCGGCGCCCACGAACACGGTCACGTCGTACAGGTCGCTCCCGTTCCGGATGAGGACCACCGTTTGAACGCCGAGCGCCTGCGCAACCTGCCGCGCGACGGCCTGATCCTTGGTGTGCGAGACCACCATGGTTCTGGCATAGTTGTCGGTCTTCGCGTTGCCCTCGTCCTTGACGTCGAATTTCCTCGCGCGCAGGAAATTGGCCATGGTTTTTGCCGCGCCGTCAATGCCGCACCCGTTGAGCACCTGGATTCTGCCGATAGAAGGGACCTTCTGGTCGGCTTCGGATTTCTGCGGCGCGGGAGTTTCCGCCGGCGCCGCACCCTTTGCGGAAGTGCCGGAAAGGCCCGCGACCATGGCGATGATGAGCACGATGCCGGTGACAAGAAGAATTACTGCGTTTTTCATACGCTACCTGCTTTTGGTCACGGTCAGTTGTTCCCGCTCACGACGCGCGGCGCGTGGAACGGGATTTCGTTTTCCGTCAGATAGACAAATGACAATACCATGATCCGGTTTCCCACCTTGCCGAGGAGCGCGGCGGGGCCGTTGAGCTCCACGGTACCCGAGCCGCGCTTTCCCTTGATGACGTAGGTGGTGAATCGGTTGCCGTTGTCGAGGTTGAGGACGTGCACCTCCTCGTAGGGAAGGATGCCCGCCTGCTCGAGGTAATCCTCGTCGATGGTGATGCTTCCCTCGTATTCGAGGTGGGCGCCGGTCACCATGATATCGCGTATTTTCGCCTTTAAAAAACTTCGCAGCATTGTCAGCTCCGTTTACCAGTCAAAACAAAAAAACCTTTGCCACAAAGACACAGAGGTATCGAGAAAAATAAAATAAAGTTAGAAGGTAGAGGTTGAAAATTAAAAGACCGGAAATCCGCCGTTGAATCATTATTCATCTAGGCACTGTGTCACCGTGGCAAATTTTTTTTATCCGGATCAAAACGAAAAACAAAATCTCATGCCGATATCTTCCGGAACAAATAATGCTGCGCCCTGCCGTTTTTGCCGTGCCACCTGCACGCTCATGTCAATGCCGCTCCACAGCAGGTCCGGGACCAGCAGGCACAATCCGAGCGGCTGAAACCGCGCACTGCGGTAATTCTGCGCGGCGAGCAGGCCGAGGGAACCTGCCGCCACGGCCACCATGAGCCAGCCCCTCACGGGCTGGTCGCGCCTGATCTGGTTGAACCCGGGAATAAAAAAACTCTGCACCGCGCTTCCCGCGTTGATCGTCCGCTTCTGTGAAATCCTTTCGCGGACCTCCGCGTCGGAATTGCCCGCCCTGCGCAGTTTGATATAGTCCTCTTCCGATATGAAAAGCTCTTTCCACGGATACCTGAAATACTCCGAAACCGTGATGCCGCTGGCCATTATTTCGTGTACTTTCGACAGCGGCAGGTTCGCGTCCTTGATTTTGTTCCATTCGGTTTCCGAAAGCCCGAGCTTCTCATACGCCTCCTTGTCGGCCGGCGTCATGTTGGCAGCTCCGCAGAGCAGGCCGAATAAAAGTACAACAGGTGCGCTGAGATGCGGAAAATATTTTAATGTATGCATGATTGGATAAAATCAATCGCACGGGGAGCGTGTGATCCGTTTCGCATATTTCAAGGGTAAAAATACTTAATTTTGCATAGTTCTCAAAGTGCGTTATTGATTTAATTGGATGAAAAAGCGGCCGGATTTGATGGTTTATTTATCCGTTTCGTTTTGATTTCACAATTGACGGTGGCATTGCGGTAACGGGTACACTGATTTTCCACGAAAGTTTGCCCGCGCGTTAGTAGGCTGTTGAAAAACTCCATAGGGGGTGTAAAATTGCTTGACTTTATGGCATGAAATGGCGATTTTATTTCGCCAGCGCATTTGTCAAGAAAACACCTCAAAACGAGTTTTTCAACAGTCTGTTAGGCGGGACTGGAGGCCGCGCTGGAACGCGGTGCTGCCCGGCCCTCGCCGAAGGCATATTGGGACCGTGGCAGCCCGAGGCAAAGCCGAGACCTGAAGGACGGCCGGCCCGAGCATGAGCAAAGCGAAGGCGAGGGGAACGCCCAGATTTCGCAATTTTATTTGATGGGTTAATTCGAACTCGTCATCTTTTTCAGCTCATCACGCAGCTTCGCCGCATCTTCATACCGCTCCTCCTCGACGGCCTTTTCGAGTTTCTGCTTGAGCGCGTCGAGCGGGGACAATTTCAGCTGCGGTTTTTCCGGAGCCTCGGGCTCTGCCGGCGGGAGCTCGGGCTCGCCGCCCTCCTCGGTGATGATGATTCCCGCCTTGTCCATTACCTTTTCGGCAACATACATCGGCGCGCCGAAGCGCAGGGCGAGGCAGATGGCGTCGCTGGGCCGCGCGTCAAAATCGAGGATCGTCCCCTTGAAATCGATGATGAGGCGCGCGTAAAACGTGTCGTCGATGAGGTCGGAGACCTCGATGCGGAGGATCTCGGCGCCGAGCGAGTCGAGCACCGACTTGAACAGGTCGTGCGTGAGGGGACGCGGGACTTCCACTTTGTTAATCTGGATGATGATGGACTGCGCCTGCTGGTCGTCGATGAAAATGGGAAGCGCGCGCTTGTCCGTGGTGCCTTTGAGAAAAATGACAAAGCGTTTGTTGAGAAGAGCGACGTTGACGATTTCGACGGGAAGCATGTTTTTTAAATCCATTTTCTTGATGAAAAATTAGCCGCTGAAAAAATACTTCATGGGCAAATACGAGAGAGCTATTAGAAAAAATGTGATGAGGCCGAAAAAGAGGTCTCGGCAGGGGCCGCTGAAGCATGTTGACAAAGCGAAGCATGACGACGCGTCAGGGCGGACTGGAGGGTGAGCAAGAACGAATTGTCATTTTCATTCCATGAGGTAAGGAAATTGCGTTTTTTATTATGCCGTTTGCCTCATGCCGGCCATCAAATCGCCCGGTCGTCGAGTAGCCGCTGTTAAGCCGCGTATCGAGACGCGGGCGGTCCGCCCAGTTTATTTGAGAAATCTTATAACGGCTCTACTTCTATCGTCTGCGTCCTGTCCGGTCCAATCGAAACCAGCAGCAGCGGAAGATCATAGCATAATTCCTGCAGCCGCTTGACATACTTCAATGCGTTTTTTGGCAGGTCGGAAAGCTTTTTGCACTTCGACAGGTCCGTTTTCCATCCGGGCATGGTTTCGTAGCAGGGCCTTGCCTTTTGCGCGGCCTCTATGGTGGTGGGGAAGACATCGACTTTTTTGCCGTCGATCTCGTAATGAGTGCAGATTTGTATTTCGTCAAGCGAATTGAGCACGTCGAGCTTGGTGATGGCGAGCCGCGTAAGGCCGTTGAGCTGCGCCGAGCGCCGCAAGAGCACGCTGTCGAACCAGCCGCAGCGCCGCGGCCTTCCCGTGGTGGCGCCGAATTCGCCGCCCTCGGCGCGGATGCGCTCGCCGAGCGCGTTATCAAGCTCGGTGGGGAACGGTCCGTTGCCCACGCGGGTCGTGTATGCCTTGACAATGCCGACAACGTGGTGAATGAGGGACGGGCCAACGCCCGCGCCCGTGCACGCCGCGCCGGCAATGGTGTTCGACGAGGTGACGAACGGGTAGGTGCCGTGGTCGATGTCGAGAAACGTCCCCTGCGCGCCTTCAAACAAAAGGTTTTTTCCGTTTTTTGCCGCGATGTTAAGCAACCCGCTCGTGTCCGCGATAAAGGGAAGCATGCGGTCGCGCAGTCCTTTGTACCGCTTCAGCATTTCGTCGAGGGAAGGTGACATCGGCTGTTTGTAAAATGACAGCAGCTGTTTCTTTATTTCGAAATTGTTCCGGAGTTTGTCGGAGAATGCCGCCCATTCCACCAGGTCGCCCACGCGAAGGCCGGTGCGCGAGGCCTTGTCTGCGTAGGCGGGGCCGATGCCGCGGCCGGTGGTGCCGATTTTTCCCGCGCCCATCGCCGATTCATTTGCGCTGTCCTGCAGTTTGTGGTAGGGCATGACCAGGTGGGCGAGGTCCGAGACAAAAAGCCTTCCGTCAACCGTGATGTTTTTGCCGCGGAGCTCGTCCACTTCCTTGAGAAACTGCTCGATGTCGAGCACCACGCCGTTGCCCACCACGCAGAGTTTCCCGGGATACATGATGCCCGAGGGGACCAGATGGAAAACGAACTTTTCCCTGTTGGCGATCACGGTGTGGCCCGCGTTCGCCCCGCCGTGGAACCGCACGACGATGTCGCAAAACCGGGCAAGGTAGTCGATCACCTTGGCCTTGCCTTCGTCCCCCCACTGCGTGCCAACAATCACTGCATTCGGCATGACGCGATTCTCCTTAAAAAAGAAAATACCGCTTTTTTTAAAAAGCGGTATGGGAATAATCTGTTTCCTGTGTTGCTGGTGACAACGGATTATAAATTACTAATTGTAAAAACAATAGTCAATGGTGCAGGACTTGAACCCTTTGGATAAAGAGAGGTTTTTCCACTGGAAATATTTGGAATATATCAAATAATGGTTTAAAAAAAATCACCCATGAGTTATTTTCCGAAGCTTGTAAAAAAAGAAAAAGAATCATGCCGACAAACCTGAATAATCCGCTCATCGTCCAGAGCAACAGCACGCTCCTGCTCGAGGTGAACAACCCGCTGTTTACCGATGCGAGGGACGCGATCACCCTTTTTGCGCATCTCGAAAAAAGCCCCGAACACATACACACCTATTCCATAACTCCCTTGTCTTTGTGGAACGCGGCCGCGTTAGGCATGACGCCCGCCCGCGTCGTTGAACTCCTCGAAACATTTTCCAAATACGAATTGCCCCAGAACGTTCCCGAGGGAATTTCCGAGCTGATGGCGAGGTTCGGCAAGCTCATCCTGGAAGCGTACGGAGACGGGCTTGCGCTGCGCTGCACCGACGCGGACATGATCAGGCACCTCGCGCGCAACCAGAAGCTTGCCGGCCTCATCGGCGACCCCATCGACGCATACCGGTACGGCGTGCCTCCTCAGAACCGGGGGGTGATCAAGCAGGCGCTCATTTCGCTCGGCTATCCCGTGCACGATGTCGCCGGGTATGTGGACGGCGACGCTTTTCCGCTCTCGCTCAAGAAAATCATCGGTGAAAACGTGACCTTTGTCATACGCGAATACCAGAAGCAGGCCGCCGAAAGCTACGCGGGCAACCCGCAGATGCCGGGCGGCAGCGGCGTGGTGGTGCTGCCGTGCGGCGCGGGAAAAACCATTGTCGGCATGTACGTGATGTCGCTGCTCAAGCGGCGCACGCTCATCCTCGTCACCAACGTCACGGCGGCCCGCCAGTGGAAACGCGAGCTGCTTGACAAGACGGACATTGCGGAAGGCGACATCGGCGAATACAGCGGGGAATCGAAAGACGTCAGGCCCGTCACCCTGGCCACGTACCAGATCCTTACTTACCGCAAGAAAAAAACAGACCCGTTTCTCCACTGGGGACTTTTTAATTCGCAGAACTGGGGACTCATCATCTACGACGAGGTGCACCTGCTGCCCGCGCCGGTGTTCAAGTTCACCGCCGATATCCAGGCGCGCCGAAGACTCGGCCTCACCGCCACGCTCATCCGGGAAGACGGTCACGAGAACGACGTGTTCACCCTGATCGGCCCGAAAAAATTCGACGTGCCGTGGAAGGATCTCGAACGCCAGGGATGGATCGCGACGGCGCGTTGCGTTGAAATCCGCGTCGACCTTGCGCAGGAGGAAAAGCTCAAATATTTCGGCATGACCCCGCGCGAACAGATACGGCTCGCCTACGAAAATCCGCGCAAAATCCCTATTGTCAAGGAACTCCTCGAAAAACACAAAAACGACCAGGTGCTCATCATGGGGCAGTATTTGTCCCAGCTCGCCATGTTCGCGGCGGAGTTCGACGAGCCGGTGATCACCGGCTCAACGCCCAATGACCGGCGCGACGAGCTGTACGAGCGGTTCCGGAAGGGCGACATCCGCGTGCTCATCCTGTCCCGGGTCGGCAATTTCGCGGTTGATTTACCGGATGCGAATGTCGCGATCCAGATATCGGGCTCGTTCGGTTCGCGCCAGGAGGAGGCGCAGCGTCTCGGACGCATCCTTCGCCCGAAAAAACAGGGGGATCAGGCGGTGTTTTATTCCATCGTGACGCGCGAGAGCAGGGAGCTGGATTTCGCCATGAACCGGCAACTGTTTCTGACGGAGCAGGGGTATTCGTATGAAATACGGTACCGGGAATTTGATTAGCCTTTGCCGCCCTCTTGATTTCATCCGAGCGTGGAGTATATCTTTTAGTAAAAGCTGAGTTTTTTCCTGTTTGGGATTTCAAGGAGTATAAATCATGAAAATTCGAATGGGTATTGCCTTCGTCGCCGTGGTTCTCGTTGCGTGCGTGAGTGAGACCAAAACCGCTTTGGATCTCACGATCATCCAGCCGCCTTATTATAAAGACCATATCGATACCATCGCCACGGATACGATCATCGTCGAAGGCGTGACCACCGTCGGCGCGATGGCAATGATCGGCGCAACGGAAAATCCCACCATACCGGTCGCTGTGGACAACAGCGGCCATTTCATCGGCCAGTTCGTCGTCGAGGATATGGAGGGGAATTATTCCGCTTTTGTCAAGGTTTCAATGGCCAATCACGATCCGATTCTCGAAAGCAGGTCGGTGTACTACAAGCCGCTGCATTAAGCCTTGCCCGACTGGCGGCGTAACCTTCGCCCACGACATCCCTTCATCCCCGATATGAAATCAAAACTTTTACCGTTGAAAATTTTCCATTTCACGGAAGACATCCTCTCCTCCCTTTCACTCGTCCTCACCGCCTTGTTTCCGGTGCTCGAGGTGATCGCCCGCGGCGTATTCCACACCGGCGTTTACAGCTCGGCGGAATACGTAAAGCACCTGGTAATTTTCGTCACGTTTCTCGGCGCCATGATCACCTCCCGGGAAGACCGCCATCTCTGTTTTGCGGTTGGCATAGAGCACGTTTCCCCTCCGTGGAAAGAATGGATCCAGACCGCAAACGCCATGCTTTCGGTGGTGGTGACGCTCTTCATCGGGTGGAGTTCCGTCTCGTTTATCAATACCGCATTTTCCCCTTCCGACAAACTCGGATTTTTCCCGTTGCAATGGGCGATGTACGTGATGCCGCTGGGTTTTACCGTGATGCTGCTCAGGTTCGTTTCGCACGCGCCGAAGGGGGTGCTTTTTAAAATCATCGCGGCAAGCGGAGCGGGCGTTATCGCATTACTCGGATTTATTTGCGGCCCCTATCTCCATTTCATGGCATGGCCCGTCGCTGTGGTACTTTCGGCAGGCCTTTTTCTCGGGACGCCGGTCTTTATCGTTGTCGGCGGTTTTTCACTTTTATTTTTCGGACTTTCACAGGGTTCGTTTGAAATAATACCCAACGAGGCATACACGCTGCTCACCGGGCCCAACATTCCCGCGATACCGCTGTTCACCCTTGCCGGGTTCATCCTGTCCGAAAGCAAGGCAGGGGAGCGGCTGGTGAAACTTTTCAGGGAACTTTTCGGATGGCTCCCGGGCGGGCTCGGCATTGCGGCGATCCTCATCTGCACGTTTTTCACCTCGCTTACCGGCGCGTCCGGCGTCACCGTGCTCGCCTTGGGCGGGCTGCTGCTGTTTATTCTCATGGAAAACGGTTACAAGGAAAAGTTCGGAACCGGCCTGGTAACGGTAAGCGGCGTGGGCACCCTGTTCCCGCCGAGCATGCCGCTCATCATGTACGGGATCGTTGCGCAGATCAACATCAAGCACCTTTTTATCGGCGCGTTTTTCCCGGGCTGCATCATGGTGATCGCGCTCGCCGTTTACGCCTTTATGACCGCGAAAAAGGACGGAGTCAAACGGGTGCCCTTCAATGCAAGGAACGCGATACTGTCGCTGCGCGAATCACTTTGGGAAGTGCTGCTCCCTGTTCTGATATTAGTTGTTTTTTTCAAGGGGATTTGCACCCTTGTCGAAACTGCGGCAATCGCGGTGCTCTACCTGATTGTCGTGGAAACGCTTGTCACACGCGACATCCCTCTGCGCAAGCTGCTCACCGTGTGCGTCAAAAGCATGCCGGTGATGGGAGGCGTGCTCATTCTGCTCGCCGTGGCCATGGGACTTTCCTATTATCTGGTAGACGCGCAGATCCCGCAGCACCTGGCCGGATTTACGCAGCGGTATATCCATTCCAAACTACTTTTCCTTCTCATCCTGAATATGCTGCTGATCGTCGCCGCAAGCCTCATGGACGTGTACGGCGCCATCATCGTGATCGCGCCGCTTGTCATTCCGCTCGGCAGGGCGTATGGGATTGATCCCGTCCACCTGGGCGTGATCTTTCTTGCCAATCTCGAGCTTGGCTATCTCACTCCTCCATTGGGGCTTAATCTTTTCCTCTCGTCATTCCGCTTTAACAAACCGCTGCTTTCCATTTCCCGCTCCATCATTCCGTTTTTTATCGTGCTTTTCATTGCGCTTATGGTAATCACCTATGTTCCGGCCGTGACCACAGGAATTTTCCCCCTGCTGCATATCAGCCGGTAAATTTCGGGTATGCCGTTTCATTATATGTAATGGAAGAGAGAATATTGACTTTATTCCTCGCCAGACCTATTTTTGAAAGATTCGCAATGACCCCGCTGGTGGGAAAAAACCGTAAATCCCGGGGTATCGCTGTCTGAATTTTTTCCGTTTTCGCCCCCTGAAAATCTTCGCGTTTTTTGTAAAGGCTTTTTGTATGCCTCGATAAAAATCTGTTTGTAGCAAACGGGAAACGACATTGTATCATTTTGTAAATCAACCACTTTCATCATGGTCAGGAAAAAAGAATAGGCTATGAGTACCCCGCTGAGTTATGCCGATGCAGGCGTTAATATTCCGGCCAAGACCGCTGCAAGAAAGCGCATTGTCAAGCTCGTTGAATCCACCTTCAATAAAAACGTTGTCGGCAAGTTCGGGCACTTCGGCGGCATGTTTTCAATTGCCGCGCTCAAGGGGTACAAGAAACCAATACTCGTGTCTTCGGTTGACGGCGTGGGAACCAAGCTCAAGATCGCTGCGGAGACCGGCGTACACCACACCGTGGGCATGGACATTGTCAACCACTGCATCAACGACATCCTCGTGCTCGGCGCAAAGCCGCTGTATTTCCTCGACTACATCGCGACGGGAAAGCTCGAGCCCGACGTGTTTATCAAGGTCGTTTCCGGGCTCGCCAAGGCGTGCAAGGCGGCCGACTGCGTGCTGATCGGCGGCGAAACCGCAGAAATGCCGGGCATGTACCAGGCCGGGGAATACGACATCGCGGGCACCATCGTGGGCGTCGTTGACGAAAAAGACGTAATTGATGGAAGCGAAATACGAAAAGGAGACGTCATCATCGGCCTGCGTTCCGACGGCCTGCACACCAACGGGTACAGCCTGGCGCGGAAGATCGTGAAGGACGTCGCCCGAAAGACCTACTTCGACGTTCTCCCCGAAACCGGCCGCACCCTCGGCGAGGAACTGCTCCGGCCGCACCGGCCCTACAGCCCGGTGCTCGGCCTGATGCGAAAGGGTCTCATCCGCGGGTGCGCGCACATCACGGGCGGCGGATTCGTCGACAATGTAGACCGCATTCTTCCCAAGGAGTGCGATGCCGCCATCGACTGCCGCACGTGGACGCCCGACCCGATTTTCACCTGGATGCAGAAAACGGCCAATGTTCAAAATCATGAGATGTACCGTACTTTCAATATGGGAATAGGCATGGTGCTCGTAGTCAAGCCTATCGATACGGACAAGGTACTCGGGGCAAAGGAGATTTCAAGGTTTGAACCGCGGGTGGTGGGAACAATAACACAGGGAAAAGGGAAAGTTAATCTGACGTTTTAAGCAAGTTAAAAGTTTGAAGTTGAAAGCGAGAATCTCAATAGCAACAGGTATATTTTTTTTCTTTCAACTTTCCACCTCTAACTCTAACAATTTGTAAATTTTATCAAAATTGACCATGTTTAAAAAATTCTTGATTTTCAACACCGCCTCGCGGCAGAAGGAGGAATTCGTTCCCCTTCACGATCCGGTGTCCATGTATTGCTGCGGCCCGACAGTGTATAACTTCGCGCATATCGGCAACCTGAGGACCTACATTTTCGAGGACGTGCTCAAACGCGTGCTTCTTGCGCTTGGCTACAAGGTGAAGCATGTCGTCAACATCACCGACGTGGGGCACCTGACCTCCGACGCCGACACCGGCGAGGACAAAATGGAAAAAGGCGCCAGCCGCGAGGGGAAAACCGTGTGGCAGATCGCCGAGTATTATACCGGTGTTTTCAAGCAGAACTTAAAAGACCTCAATATCATTGAACCCCAGGTGTGGCCCAAGGCCACCGACCATATTCCCGAAATGATTAAAATGATCGCGGCGCTCAAGGACAAGGGGTTTACTTATAAGACCGGCGACGGGATTTACTTCGATACCACAAAGTTTCCGGCGTACGCCGATTTTGCGCGGCTCGACATCGACAACCTGCAGGCGGGAAGCCGCGTTGACATGGGCGACAAGCGCAGCGCAACCGATTTCGCGCTGTGGAAATTCTCTCCCAAAGACAAAAAGCGCCAGATGGAATGGGACAGCCCGTGGGGAAAAGGCTTTCCCGGATGGCACATCGAGTGCAGCGCCATGTCGCTCAACTACTGCGGCCAGCCCATCGACATACATTGCGGGGGCATGGACCACGTGCGCGTGCACCATACCAACGAAATAGCCCAGGCCGAGGCCGCGACCGGCAAGCCGTTTGTCAAGTACTGGCTCCACGGCGAGTTCCTGGTGCTCGACAAGGGGAAAATGGCGAAGTCGTCCGGCGATTTTCTGACACTCGATTCCGTCAAGCAAGCGGCCGTTCCTCCGCTCGCCTACCGGATGTTCTGCTATACCGCGCATTACCGGAGTCCCCTTATGTTTTCGTGGGACGGCCTTAAATCGGCGGCGCAGGGTCTTGCCAACCTCAAGAAACTGATTTTTTCCGAGACGAAAAAACCAGCGGCAACGGGCTCCGTATCGCACGAGACCGTTGATCGCATTCTCGGGCCGTTTTACGACGCACTTTGCGACGACATGAACATGCCGGTCGCCTGCGCGCATGCGTGGACGGTTCTCAAAGACAAGGCGCTCAGTGCAGAGGAAAAATACGAGGCAATCGAAGCGGCCGATACGGTACTCGGCCTTGATCTTCTCAAGGATGACCGCGCAAAAGAAATAATCTCTGAAGTCGAGAAGAACGATGTGCGCCTCAAGCTGATATCGTCTTCCATTCTTGAAACGTCGCTGATAGACAAGGTCGTGTCGCTCGCTGCGGCGCGCCAGGAGGCGCGACGCAGCAAGGCCTTTGACAAAGCGGACCGCATCAGGAAGGAATTGGCCGGCCTCGGCGTGGAAATCAAGGACCTGCCGGGCGGGATAGCCGAGTGCCGCGTGGCAGCCCGGCCGTAAAAATCATCCAACAAGGAGCTGAACCGTGATGAATGAAAAAGAGAATTCGCTGTCAAACGATCTGAGAAAAATGCTGGTCGGCAGCGAAATCGAAGAACAGATGATGAAGCGCAGGGAAATATTCCTGTGGGGCGACATCAACGACGAATCGGCGGCCTCCGTGGTGCAGAAGATCATCTATTTCGACGGCCAGAGCAACGAGGACATCACCCTGTTCATCAACAGCCCCGGCGGCATGATAAGCTCGGGGCTCGCCATCTATGACGTCATGCAGTATGCGAAATCCGACATCAGAACGGTGTGCATGGGGCTGGCCGCGAGCATGGGCGCCGTCGTACTGTGCGCCGGCGCAAAGGGAAAACGCCAGAGCTGGGAAAACGCCCGCATCATGATCCATCAGCCGCTTATCGCCGGCAATTTTTTCGGCCCGGCTTCGGAAATCAAAATACAGGCCGAGGAAATGCTGAAGGTGCGTGAACGGCTCAATGAGATATTGGCCGAGCATTCGGGCCAGACGCTCAAAAAGATAGAGGAGGACACCGACCGGGACTATTTCATGTCGGCGGAAGAGGCTGTGAAATACGGCCTTATCGACACCATTGTAAAAAAATTATAATAAATTATAATATTTTGACATTAAATTCCAACATATAGTATATTTACAAAACTTTTTCGCTAAAACGCCGATGTAGCTCAGCTGATAGAGCATCCGATTTGTAATCGGATGGTCGGGGGTTTGAATCCCTCCATCGGCTCCAATAGTGGAACAGCGGCGCAAGTCAACAATCAGATGGGTAGGTGCCCGAGTGGTTAAAGGGGATGGACTGTAAATCCATTGGCTGACGCCTACGGTGGTTCGAAACCATCCCTACCCAGATAAACATGCGGGCATAGCTCAAGTGGTAGAGCTCCACCCTTCCAAGGTGGCTGTTGTGAGTTCGAGTCTCATTGCCCGCTTATGCAAACTATCGCCCATGTAGCTCAGTTGGTAGAGCACATCCTTGGTAAGGATGAGGTTCACCGGTTCGATCCCGGTCGTGGGCTTTTCGGAAATGAACCAGGGTAGATACTAAATAAACCTTTTCACCTCACTATACCAAGGGGAGTGTCATGGCAAAGGAAAAGTTCTCACGCACAAAGCCGCACGTGAATGTCGGGACCATCGGTCATGTCGACCATGGTAAAACCACGTTGACAGCCGCGATTACGCGGGTGATGTCGTCCAAGGGCCTGGCCAAGTACATCTCTTACGACGAGGTCGCGAAGGCGTCCGAGTCACAGGGCCGTCGTGACGAGACCAAGATCCTCACCATCGCCACGTCGCATGTGGAATACGAGACCGAAAACCGCCATTATGCGCACGTTGACTGTCCCGGACACGCGGACTATGTCAAGAACATGATCACGGGCGCGGCCCAGATGGACGGCGCCATCCTCGTGGTGAGCGCGGCCGACGGCCCCATGCCCCAGACGCGCGAGCACATCCTTCTCGCCCGGCAGGTGGGAGTTCCCTATATCGTCGTCTTCCTGAACAAGGTGGACACCGTTGACGATCCAGAGCTCCTTGAACTCGTCGAGCTCGAGGTGCGGGAGCTGCTTTCCAAGTACGAATTCCCGGGCGACCAGATCCCCATCATCAGGGGAAGCGCGATCCAGGTGTTGCAGAACCCGGACGATCCGGCGAAGCAGAAATGCATCCTCGATCTCATGGCCGCCATCGACAAGTATATCCCCACGCCCAAGCGCGAGACCGACAAGCCGTTCCTCATGCCGGTTGAAGACGTGTTCTCCATCACCGGCCGCGGCACGGTGGCCACGGGCAGGGTGGAGCGCGGCACGGTCAAGGTTGGAGACGAGATCGAGATCGTTGGCATCAAGGACACGCGCAAGACCGTGGTGACCGGCGTCGAAATGTTCCGGAAGCTGCTTGATAAAGCGGAAGCCGGCGATAACATCGGCTGCCTGCTCCGCGGCGTGGAGAAAGACGACATCGTGCGCGGCATGGTGCTCGCGAAGCCGGGTTCCATCACCCCGCACAAGAAATTCAAGGCGCAGGTATACGTGCTTTCCAAGGAGGAAGGCGGACGCCATACCCCGTTCTTTTCCGGGTACCGTCCCCAGTTCTACTTCCGCACCACCGACGTCACGGGAAGCCTCGTACTCGACAAGGGCGTCGAGATGATCATGCCCGGCGATAACGCGGCGCTCGAAGTGGAGCTCATCGCGCCCATCGCCATGGAAAAATCGCTGCGCTTCGCCATCCGCGAGGGCGGACGCACGGTTGCTTCCGGCGCGGTATCGGACATTGTCGAATAACGGAGAACACTCGAGGATGCGCCCGGCGGCGCATCATCGGTTTACAAGCGGTAACACTTTAAAAACGTATCGGCGGTACAAATGCCCAGAGAGATGATTTCGTTGGAATGCACGTCATGCAAGAGAACCAATTATTCGCTCATGAAAAACAAACGCAAGCATTCGGAGCGTCTCGAGCTGAAAAAATACTGCCCGTTCGAACGGAAACGTACGGTTCACAAAGAAGCGCGTTGAGTACCCATTCTCTCTTAGTTTTCCCTTTGTGCCAGTCGCAGCGGCGTAGCGGAAGTGTTGCAACGTACCTCGCCGGAAAAAAATGGCTCTATGAAAAATTGTAAACCGAACATGACGCTGAAAACGTTTAGGTCTGTAGCTCAATTGGTAGAGTAGTGGTCTCCAAAACCATTGGTTGGGGGTTCGAGTCCCTCCAGACCTGTTACCTCTGACAGTGGAAGACGTATGAATAAACTAATTCAATATCTGAAGGATGTCAGGGCGGAGATGGGCAAGGTGAGCTGGCCCGCGCGCAATGAATTGATGGGCGCCACTTGGCTCGTGATTGTTCTCAGCCTTCTCATGGCTATTTTTGTTTACACGTGCGACCAGGTGATAAACCGGATCATCGGTTTGTTGCTCAAGATCAACCTGTAGAAACGCTCACGAGGATTTTTCATGGCAAAACGCTGGTATGCCGTCCATACATACTCGGGCCAGGAAGCGCGGGTGATGGAAGTCATCACCGACCTTATCGCCGCAGGCGAGATGAAGGAACAGATCGGCCAGGTGCTCATGCCGACGCACGACGTGGTCCACGTGAAAAACGGCAAGAAGATCAAGACGACGCGCAAGTTCTTCCCGAGCTACATCCTGGTCGAGCTTGAATTGAACAAGGATACGTCGCATTTCATCAGGAACATCAACGGCGTCACCGGCTTCGTGGGAGGGAAAAAGCCCCAGCCGCTGCGCGACGAGGAAGTCGCGCGGATCCTGGGACAGACCGAAAAAAGCACGCGGCAGCAGATTTCAGAGGTACCATACGAGATCGGCGACGCGGTGAAAATCAAGGAAGGGCCATTCAAGGATTTCGACGGCGTGGTTGACGAAATACACCCGGAAAAAGGGAAAATAAAGGTCATGGTGAGCGTGTTCGGAAGATCCACGCCGGTCGAGGTGGACTTCATGCATGTCAATCCGATCAGTTGACGGTGATTAAATTGATTAATGTGATTGACAGGATTTTAAATAGAGAATAAATCTTTTTCGATATTTGAAATCACGGCCATCAAAAGAATCATGTAAATCATAGTTAGGGGGCAAGTACCTTGGCTAAGAAAGTAAGCGCAATCATAAAGCTGCAGATCCCGGGCGGTCAGGCGAACCCCGCGCCGCCGGTGGGACCCGCGCTGGGCCAGCACGGTGTCAACATCATGGAATTTTGCAAGTCGTTCAATGCGAAAACAAAAGACGCGAACGGCATGATCATCCCGGTGGTGATCACCGTTTACGCAGATCGGTCGTTTACGTTCATCACCAAGACCCCGCCGGTGTCTGTGCTCATTCTCAAAGAGCTCGGCCTCGAAAAGGGGTCGGGCGTGCCCAACAAGGACAAGGTGGGAACGCTCAACAAGGCGCAGGTAAAGAAAATCGCGGAAATCAAGATGCCCGACCTTAACGCGGCAAGCCTCGAAGCAGCAATGAACACGGTCGCGGGAACGGCGCGGAGCATGGGCGTCAACGTCGCGGACTGAAGCGAAGCACACAAAGGGAGTTCTGATACATGAAACGTCACGGCAAGAAGTGGAAGGCCTCGCGGGCAAAGATCGACAAGACCAAGGAGTATCAAATTCCGGAGGCCGTGGAATTTTTACGTACCAATAAAACCGGCAAATTCGACGAGACGCTTGAAGTCGCGATCAACCTCGGCATTGATCCCACGAAGAGCGACCAGAACGTCCGCGGCGCGGTGGTGCTGCCGCACGGCCTTGGTAAAACCGTGCGCGTGCTCGCGTTTGCCCAGGGCGCAAAGGCCGAAGAGGCAAAGGCGGCGGGCGCCGACCACGTGGGCGCTGAGGACATGGCCGAAAAAATAAACGGCGGGTGGCTGGAGTTCGACGCCTGCATCGCGACGCCCGACATGATGAAAGTGGTGGGCAAACTCGGAAAGATCCTCGGCACGCGCGGACTCATGCCCAACCCCAAGGTGGGCACGGTCACCATGGACATCGGCAAGGCGGTCAAGGAACTTAAAAAGGGCAAGGTCGAGTTCCGCGCGGAAAAAGGCGGCATCGTCCATGCTCCGCTGGGCAAGCTCTCGTTTGACGCGGACAAGCTTATTGAAAATGTAAAGACTTTTCTCGAGGCGCTGGCAAAGGCGAAGCCCTCGTCCGCAAAAGGGCAGTTTCTCAAGAAGGTGGTATTGAGCAGCACCATGGGGCAGGGCGTCAAGCTGGTGACGGCGACCGAAGCCAAGGCCTGACGAGGACTTCCCGGATTTCATAGAAAAAAGAATCATTGTAGAATCACCAAGCAAAGGCATACCAGATCATGTCGACAAAAACCGAACGGACAAAAACCATAGAGGTCCTGGAAAAGGAATTCAAAGAGGCCAAGGGCATCTACCTCACCGACATCAATAAAATTGATGTGGAGAAGATCACCAGGCTGCGCAACGATATCCGGAAAAAAGGGATGAAGTACATCGTTGTCAAGAACACCCTTGCGCGGATCGCGCTCGAGCGTTGCGGGAAAAAAGACCTCACGCCGTTTTTGAAGGGACAAATCGGCGTGGTAGTGGCTCCGCAGGAGGGCATGGCGCCGGCGAAAATCATCCGTGATTTCCAGAAGGAGTGCGCGAAACAAAACAAGGAGCTCGAACTGCTTCCCGTCAAGGTGGCCTACATCGACGGCACCACGTTTGACGGGAAGGAGACGGCGCGTCTTGCCGACATCCCGCCGCGTGACGTGCTGCTCTCCCAGTTGCTCGGCGTGCTGCAGGCGCCCATGGCGAAATTCGCCGGAACGCTCAACGGCGTTCTCACCACGTTTGCGGCGACGCTGGATGCAGTGAGAAGTAAAAAGGAGTCGGAAGCTTCCGCTCCCAAGTCCAACTGAAAACTAAAACTTAAACTTATCTCATAGGGAGGTATTACCGTGGCGACTTTAACGAATGAAGAACTGGTTGAGGCAATTGGCGGTAAAACAGTACTTGAGCTGTGCGATCTGATCAAGGCCATCGAAGACAAATTCGGCGTCAAGGCCGCTGCGCCCGTTGCAGTGGCGGCGGCTCCCGCCGCGGGCAGCGCGGCGGCACCGGCCGAGGAGAAGACCGAATTCTCCGTGATCCTCAAGGACGGCGGCGCGAAGAAGATCCAGGTGATCAAGGTCGTGCGCGCGATAACCGGTCTCGGGCTCAAAGAGGCAAAAGACCTTGTTGAAGGCGCGCCCAAACCGGTCAAGGAAGGAATTCCCAAGGCAGAGGCCGAAACGATTAAAAAGCAGCTGGAAGAAAACGGCGGCGTTGTCGAGATCAAGTAAGCGGGGCGCTCATTCCAACATTAACGAATGCCGGTTGTTTGCATCCTTAAAAAAACAGTCATTCACGTAGCGGACGCACGGAATGCCCGCAAGAGCATTTCGTGCTCGCTATTGGAAAAAACGGATTCATCCTGCCCGTTTTCGGCAAACGCGCCGAAACGTGCGCGGATAATTTCCTATAAACCCGAGGGGACACGCGAATGGTAGAACGCACAAGCTATTCCCGCATTAAAAAAGTCATGGATTTGCCGGATCTTCTGGAGATCCAGACCGAATCCTATGCCGCCTTTTTACAGGCCGACATTTCCCCCCGACAGAGGAAGAAGCAGGGACTTCACGGCGTTTTTCACAGCCTCTTTCCGGTCAATGACGTGAAAGGGTATTACTCGCTCGAGTACGACGGGTACAAACTCGGGGTTCCGAAATATACCATAAAAGAATGTAAGGAGCGGGGAATGACCTTTGCCGCGCCCCTTAAAGTCGATATGTCGCTCCTGGTGTACGAGCAGGACGGCGAGGTCAAGAAGTTCGTCGAGAAGATCACCAACGAAGTGTACGTGGGCGAAATCCCGCTCATGACCGAACGCGGCACCTTCGTGATCAACGGCGCCGAGCGTGTGATTGTGAGCCAGCTGCATCGTTCGCCGGGCATCACCTTTGACGAGGAGGAGCAGCCCAACGGCGAGAAGGAGATGACCGCGCGCATCATCCCGCAGCGTGGATCATGGGTCGAGATGATCCTCGACGCCGACGACGTGCTCACCATAAACATCGATCGCCGCAAGAAGATGCCCGCCACCATCCTGCTGCGCGCGCTCGGCTATTCCACCGACGAAAAGCTTCTTGCGCTGTTCCATGAACGAGAAAACGTCGACGTTGGCGCAAAGGGAAAGGAAAAAATAGTCGGAAACGTCAACGCCGTAACGTTGTTCAACAAGGAAACCGGCGAAATCATCCTTGACGCCAACGAGATCATCACCGAGGAAAAATACGCGAACCTTGTCTCGAATAAAATCGGCGAGGTGCAGATCCTCGCCAACGTCCCGAATCCCGAAAACATGATCATCCGCAACACCATCGAGCGGGACCCGACAAAATCCGAGGAAGAAGCCTTATTCTATATATATGCCACCATGCGGCCCGGCGATCCGCCCAACGTGGAGACCGCACGAAACCTCGTGAATCGTCTTTTCTTTGACGAAAAGCGGTACGATCTCGGCAATGTGGGCAGGTACCGGCTCAACACGCGGCTTAACATCAAGCATGAGGAAGGCAACAACACGCTTTCGAAGGACGATTTCGTCGCGGCGTTCAAATATCTCATTGGCCTGGGCGGCAGCGAAGGTTTCATTGATGACATCGACCATCTCGGCAACCGCCGCGTCCGCTCGGTGGGCGAGTTGCTCTCTGCCCAATTCACCGTGGGCCTCACGAGGATGGTGCGCACGATTCGCGAGCGCCTTAGCCTGCGCGACAATGAAAACGTAACGCCCCAGGATCTCATCAACGCGCGCACCGTGTCGACCGTGGTTCAGGCGTTTTTCGGCTCGAGCCAGCTGTCGCAGTTCCTCGACCAGACCAACCCGCTGTCCGAGCTCACGCACAAGCGACGCGTGAGCGCGCTCGGCCCCGGCGGCCTCACCCGCGAGCGCGCGGGCTTCGAGGTGCGCGACGTGCACCACACGCATTACGGCCGTTTGTGCCCCATCGAAACGCCCGAGGGACCGAACATCGGGCTCATCGCGTCGCTCTCGACCTTCGCGCGCGTCAATGGGTTCGGCTTCATCGAGACGCCGTACCAGAAAATCGAGGACGGCAGGCTTACCGGCGACATCGACTACCTCACCGCCGACCAGGAGGACAACTACAAGATCGCGCAGGCCAACACGCCGGTCAACGAGAAGGGAAGGCTCACCGAGGAGACCGTATTCGCGCGCTACCGCGGCGATTTTCTCATCCTCAATCCCCGGGACGTATCGTACATGGACATCTCGCCCATGCAGCTCGTTTCGGTGGCCGCGGGGCTCATCCCGTTCCTCGAACACGACGACGCGAACCGCGCGCTCATGGGGTCCAATATGCAGCGCCAGGCGGTGCCGCTCCTCAACACCGAGGCGCCGCTCATCGGCACGGGACTCGAAGGACGCGCCGCGGTCGACTCGGGATGCATGATCATCGCGCGCAACCCGGGCCTCATTGAAAAAGTGGATGCCACGAAAGTCGTGATACGCAAAACGAAAACATCGGCCGGCGACGATATCCTCGGCCTTTCCGAATACGACACCTACGAGCTCACGAAGTTCGAGCGCAGCAACCAGGACACGTGCATCAACCAGAAGGTGTGCGTGTCTGCGGGCGACAAGGTAAAGGCGGGCGACGTGCTCGCCGACGGCCACGCCACGAAAAACGGCGAGCTCGCGCTCGGCCGCAACGTGATGGTGGCCTTCATGCCGTGGCGCGGGTACAACTTCGAGGACGCCATCATCATTTCCGAGAAGCTCGTGGCCGACGACATCTACACCTCGCTGCACATCGAAGTGTTCGAGACCGAGGTACGCGACACCAAGCGCGGCCCCGAGGAGCTCACGCGGGAAATTCCGAACGTGAGCGAGGACGCGGTGAAGAACCTCGACGAGACCGGCGTGGTGCGGGTGGGCACCGAGGTCGAAGCCGGCGATATTCTTGTCGGTAAAGTGACGCCCAAGGGCGAGACCGAGCTGTCGCCGGAAGAACGCCTCCTGCGCGCCATTTTCGGCGAAAAGGCCGGCGACGTGCGCGACTCGTCGCTCAAGGCGCCCCCGGGACTCAAGGGCATCGTGATGGACACGTGCATCTACTCCCGCAAGGAACGCGACAAGCGGTCCAAGAAAAAAGACAAGAGGATCATCGACGAGATGAAACTTTCCATCGGCAAGCAGATCGCCGAGATCGAAAAGGCGAGGCTCGAAAAGCTCACCGATATCCTCTCTGACACCGTCACGCGCGTCATCACCAACGCCCATACGGGCGAGACCGTGGTCCCCGAGGGCAGGAAGTGGACCAAGGCGCTGCTTAACAAGATGGAATTCGCGAGCATCGCGTTCAAAAACGGCCTCTGCAACGACGCCGCCAAAAACCGCAAAGCCGAGGACGTGCTGTTCCACGCCAACGATCTCATCGCCAAGCTCGAGGACAAGCTCGACAAGGAGATCGACAAGATCGTGCGCGGCGACGAGCTCAAGCCCGGCGTGCTCCAGCTTGTCAAGGTGTATGTGGCCAAGAAGCGCAAGCTCTCGGTGGGCGACAAGATGGCGGGCCGCCACGGCAACAAGGGCGTGATCTCCAAGATCGTCCCCGCCGAAGACCTTCCGTTCCTTCCCGACGGGACGCCGGTTGACATCGTGCTCAACCCGCTGGGCGTGCCCTCGCGGATGAACTTCGGCCAGATCCTTGAGACGCACATGGGATGGGCAGCGGCGAAGCTCGGCCAGCACGTTTCAACGCCCGTGTTCGACGGCGCCACCACCCAGGACGTCGATGAACTCCTTGCCAGGGCGAAGCTTCCCAAGACCGGCAAGATTCAGTTGCGCGACGGCAGGACGGGAGAGCCGTTCGACCGCGAGATCACCGTGGGCCCCATTTACATGATGAAACTCTGCCATCTCGTGGACGACAAGATCCACGCGCGCTCCATCGGACCGTATTCGCTCGTGACCCAGCAGCCGCTCGGCGGGAAATCGCAGTTCGGCGGACAGCGCTTCGGCGAAATGGAAGTGTGGGCGCTCGAGGCCTACGGCGCGGCGTACACGCTGCAGCAGATCCTCACAGTGAAGAGCGACGACCTTACCGGAAGGTCAAAGATCTACGAGTCAATTGTCAAAGGCGAAAATTCGCCGCGGTCGGGCGTGCCGGAGTCGTTCAAGGTGCTCATACGCGAGATCAAGGCGCTGGCGCTCGATATCGACGTGAAAATAGGTGATGAAGTGTACAAGGCCGTGTAATTCCCGGGCTGACGCCCGTTTAACAAGGAGGAATTTCGGTGGCTGAAACAAATAATCAGATAAGCGCAAAGACGCAGGAAATTTCCCAGGTCGGCATTCGGCTCGCCTCGCCCGACATCATCAGGAACTGGTCGTACGGCGAAGTGACCAAACCCGAAACCATCAACTACCGGTCGTTCAAGCCGGAACGCGACGGCCTGTTCTGCGAAAAGATCTTCGGGCCCGTGCGCAACTGGGAATGCAACTGCGGAAAATATAAACGCATCAGGTACCGCGGCGTGGTGTGCGACCGCTGCGGCGTGGAAGTGACGCATTCCAAGGTGCGGCGCGAGCGCATGGGGCACATCGAGCTCGCGGTGCCCATCATCCACATCTGGTTCCTCAAGAGCGTACCGTCGCACATCAGCTACCTGCTCGGCTTGCCCAACACGGTGCTCGAAAGGATTGTTTACTATGAATCGTACGTGGTCATTGAGCCGGGCGACACCAATTTGCGCAAGGGAATGCTGCTCACCGAAGATGACTATATCAAGCTCGAGGAACAGAAGAAAATGTTCGTGGCCAAGATGGGCGGCGAGGCGATCCTCGAAATGCTCGCCACGCTTGACCTTGAGGAACTCGGCTTCGATTTGCGCTCAAAGATAAAAATCGAATCTTCCGAGCAGCGCAAGCTCGAACACCTGAAACGGCTCCGCATCGTCGAGTCGTTCCTGAAATCGGGCAACAAGCCCGAATACATGGTGCTGCGCGTTCTTCCCGTGCTGCCGCCCGACCTCAGGCCGCTGGTGCCCCTCGAGGGCGGCCGCTTTGCCACGTCGGACCTCAACGACCTTTACAGAAGGGTAATCAACAGGAACAACCGGCTCAAGAAGCTCATGGAGATCAAGGCGCCCGAGGTCATCCTCCGCAACGAGATGCGCATGCTCCAGGAAGCGGTCGACACGCTGTTCGACAACGGCCGCCGCACTTTCTCGGTGAAGGGCGAGGGCAAGCGTCCCCTCAAGTCGCTGAGTGATTTACTTAAGGGAAAACAGGGGCGGTTCCGCCAGAACCTGCTCGGCAAGCGCGTCGATTATTCGGGCCGCAGCGTCATCGTGGTGGGCCCGGAACTTAAAATTCACCAGTGCGGCCTTCCAAAGACCATGGCGCTCGAGCTCTTCAAGCCCTTCGTGATTCAGCGGCTCGAGGAGAGAAATCTTGTCCAGACCGTCAAGAGCGCGAAACGGTTCGTTGAAAAGGAGCGGCCCGAGGTGTGGGACATCCTCGAAGACGTCATCAAGGACCATCCTGTGCTCCTCAACCGCGCGCCCACACTGCACCGTTTGGGAATTCAGGCCTTCTTCCCCGTGCTCGTGGAGGGAAAGGCAATTCGCCTTCACCCGCTCGTATGCGCGGCGTTCAACGCGGACTTTGACGGCGACCAGATGGCCGTGCACGTGCCGCTGTCGTTCGAGTCGCAGATCGAGTGCCGTCTCCTCATGCTGAGCTCCAACAACCTGCTCAACCCGGCGTCGGGCATGCCCATCATGGTGCCGAGCCAGGACATCGTGCTCGGCGTCTATTATCTTACCAAAATGGGAAGCGGCCGCAAGGGCGAGGGAAGGGCGTTCTGCGATCCCGACGAGGTGCTCCACGCCATTTTCAACAAGCAGATCGACATCCACGCGAAAATCAGGGTGCGCGTGAACGGCCAGAGCATCGACACCACGGCCGGCCGCATCATCTTCAACCAGATCATACCCGAAGGCATCGAGTACGTCAACGAACTGCTCAACAAGAAAAAAATCCAGGGCATCGTGGCCGGCATCATCAAGAAAAAGGGCAACGCGGTCGCCTGCAAGTTCCTGGATGACATCAAGAACCTCGGGTACGAGTATGCGACGCGTGCGGGAGTCACCTTCGGCGCCGACGACCTCGTGGTCCCCGGCGAGAAAAAGGCGATCATCGAGAAGTCGCTCGATGAGGGAACGCGCATCCGTAAACAATACGACCGCGGTATCATCACCGAGGGCGAGCGGTACAACAAGATCATCGACCTGTGGACCCACACCACCGGACAGGTCGCCGACGCGCTGCGCGAGGCGCTCAAGAACGACAAGGACGGATTCAACCCGGTGTACCTCATGCTCGACTCGGGCGCTCGCGGCTCAAACGACCAGATCAAGCAGCTGGCCGGCATGCGCGGCCTGATGCAGAAGCCGCAGAAGAAGATCACCGGCGCCGTGGGCGAGATCATCGAGAACCCCATCATCTCCAATTTCAAGGACGGCCTGTCGGTGCTCGAATACTTCATCTCGACGCACGGCGCGCGCAAGGGACTCGCCGACACCGCGCTCAAGACCGCCGACGCCGGCTATCTCACGCGCCGCCTCATCGACGTGGTGCAGGACGTGGTGATCACGCAGGAGGACTGCGGCACCATCAAGGGCATCGAGATCGAGGAACTGCGGGAGGGCGACGAGGTGATGGAGGCGCTCGGGGGCCGCATCGTGGGCCGCGTGGCGCAGGAGGACATCTACGATCCGGGCAGCCCCGACGAGCTCATCTGCCAGAGCAACACCGTCATCGACGAGACCACGGCGCGGCGCATCGAGGAGGCGGGAATCCCCAAAGTCAAGATCCGTTCCGTGCTCACCTGCGACGCCACCGAGGGCGCCTGCGCCAAGTGCTACGGACGTAACCTCGCCACGGGCAAGCTTGTTGACATGGGAGAAGCGGTCGGCATCATGGCGGCGCAGAGCATCGGCGAGCCGGGCACGCAGCTCACGCTGCGGACGTTCCACATCGGCGGCACGGCCTCGCGCCTCATCCTCAAGGGCAGGGAGTTCTTCCCGTTCAACAACCTCGAGCGGGGCAAGACCGTTGTCAAAGGGAAAATCAAATTCGTCGACATCGACGTGGTCGACCATAAGGACGGCCGACGGGTGATGAGCCGTGCCGGCGAGCTCGTGGTGGAACTTCCCGACAAGGAATTCCGGTACACCGTCCCCTACGGCGCCACCATTTTCGTATCCGACAAGGACGAGATCGTCCACAGCAACCCGGAATTCGTCGAGGAAAAGGAAAAGAGCAAGAACAAGCCCGGGTTCAAGGAATACCAGAAAAAGGAAATGGGCACCGTTTTGTTCCAGTGGGACCCCTATAACAGCCTCATCCTCGCGCCGGAGTCCGGCACGCTCGAGCTCGTGGACCTCGTTGACGGCGAGACCACGAAAATGGAGGTGGACGAACGCACGGGCATGAGCAACGTCGTGGTGGTGGAGCACCGCGACAAGAAACTGCACCCGCATCTCCAGGTCCTTGACGACAGTGGAAGGCGGCTCGCCAACATCGCGGTTCCCACGGGCGCCTATCTGGCGACCATAGAGCGCGACCACAAACCGGCGCTCATCAAGAGCAGCGACCCGGTCAACAAGGGCGACATCCTCCTGAAGATCCCGCGCGAAACCGGAAAGAGCAAGGACATCACGGGCGGCCTGCCGCGTGTGGCCGAGCTGTTCGAGGCGCGGCGTCCCAAGGACGCGGCCGTTGTCTCGGAGGTGGACGGCATCGTGGCGATCGGCGGCACCGAGCGCGGCAACCGCAAGCTTGTCGTGCGCGACGACGACGGCGCGGGCCACGAATACCTCGTTCCCATGGGGAAGCACCTCCGCGTGCACGAGGGCGACCGGGTGAAGGCCGGCGACCGTCTTAGCGAGGGCGCCATCGACCCGCACGACATCCTGCGGATCATGGGCGAAAACGCGGTGCAGCGCTACCTGCTTGACGAAATACAATCGGTGTACCGGCTGCAGGGCGTCACCATCAACGACAAGCACATTGAGGTGATCGTCACGCAAATGCTCAAGAAGGTGAAGGTGGAGAACCCCGGCGACACGCATTTCCTCGAAGGCGATGACGTTGATAAACGCAACCTCCGCGACGAGAACGAGCTCGTGGTGTCGGAGGGGGGAGAGCCCGCGACGTTCACGCCGATCCTGCTCGGCATCACGCGCGCCTCGCTGACCACCGAGTCGTTCCTCAGCGCCGCGTCGTTCCAGGAGACCACCAAGGTGCTCTCCAAGGCCGCGGTCGAGGGCAAGGTTGACAAACTCAAAGGCCTCAAGGAGAACTTGATAATGGGCAATCTGATTCCCGCGGGAACGGGGTGCCGGCTGTATAAGGATGTGAAGATCAAAGACTTAAGCACCGAGGCCATCCCGGTGGAGAAAACCGAGGCGGACGAGGATTTCCTCGACCTGGGCGCGTAAGGTAAAGGCGGAATTTGATTTACGAAATGGCTTATATTATTTTGAAAAATTGTCTTTTTCCGGAGGATTTTTAGGTGCCGACCATCAGTCAGCTTATTCGCAACGGGAGAAGGATACTCTCTTCCCGGAGCAAGGCAGGCGCGCTGCAGAAATGCCCGCAACGGCGCGGCGTGTGCATTCGCGTGTTCACCACGACGCCCAAGAAGCCGAACTCCGCGCTTCGGAAGGTGGCGCGCGTCCGCCTCACCAACCACATCGAGGTGAACGCCTACATTCCCGGCGAGGGCCACAACCTGCAGGAACATTCCATCGTGCTCACCCGCGGCGGTCGCGTCAAGGACGTGCCCGGCGTGCGGTACCACATCATCAGGGGTGCGCTTGACACGCAGGGCGTTGAGGACCGCAGGAGAGGACGTTCCAAATACGGCGCAAAGAAGCCGAAGAAGTAGGACTACGAAATGTCAAGAAGAAAAAAGTCGCATAAGCACGAATTCGTCCAGGACCCGAAGTACAAGAGCGTGTTGATAACGCAGTTCATCAACAACCTTCTGCGGCGCGGGAAGAAGCGTCTTGCCGAGACCATGGTCTACGACGCCATCGATCTTGCCGGAAAGCGCACCAACCAGGACGGTCTGAGCGTTTTCAAGAAGGCGGTTGACAACGTGAAACCCACGGTGGAGGTCAAGTCGCGCCGCGTGGGCGGCGCCAACTACCAGGTGCCGGTGGAGGTGCCGTCCGACCGCAGGACGTCGCTTGCGATACGGTGGCTCATCACCTATGCCAAGGAACGCACCGAAAAGAGCATGGCCGACAAGCTCGCCAACGAATTCATCCAGGCGTCCAAGAACGAAGGCGGCGCGGTGCGCAAGAAGATCGACACGCACAAGATGGCGGAAGCAAACAAAGCATTTGTGATATTCAGGTGGTAGCGGTTTGAAGGTTCAGGGGTTCAAAGGTTTAGGGCACCGTTAAGGATTTTTTTTTGATTTGTGAGCCTTTGAACGGGGAACCTCTTCAAATAGTTCTTTTAAAGTCCGGGAGCGAAGGGTACGCAGAAAAGGCGAGCGTGCCTTCGAGTCGTGGCTGTATACAAGGTGAAGGACCGTGATGCGATATGGAAAAGACATTTCTGCTTAACAACGTGCGAAACATCGGCATCATGGCGCACATCGATGCGGGGAAGACGACCACCACCGAGCGGATCCTCTATTATACGGGTATCATCCATCGGATCGGCGAGGTCGACGACGGCAACACCGTTATGGACTGGATGCAGCAAGAGCGCGAGCGTGGAATCACCATCACCTCCGCCGCCATCACCACCGAGTGGAAGGGCGTCCGCATCAACATTATCGACACTCCCGGGCATGTGGATTTTACGATAGAAGTTGAACGTTCTTTGAGAGTTCTGGATGGCGCAGTAGCCATATTCGATTCGGTCGGAGGCGTGGAACCTCAGTCGGAAACGGTCTGGAGACAGGCCGACAAGTACAACGTTCCCCGGATCGCGTTTGTGAATAAAATGGACCGTGTTGGGGCCGATTTCAAGAATGTTGTTGCGATGATGGAGCAGAAGCTCGGCGCGGCTGCCGTTCCCCTCCAATTGCCGATTGGCAAGGAGGACACGTTCAGCGGCGTCATAGACCTGGTGAGGATGAAAGCGTACGGATACGGCGAGGCGGATTTCGGCGCGACCGTAACGCAGCGCGACATCCCGCAGGCATTTGCCGAAGAGGCAGGAAAGTACCGCCACATGATGCTTGAGAAAATATGCGATTTCGACGAAGATCTCATGCATACGCTGTTGGAAGACAAGACTCCGGCGGAGGCGAGCATCAAGCGTGCGGTCAGGGCCGGCGTCATTGCGGGCAAGATTCATCCCGTGCTGTGCGGCGCCTCGTTCAAGAACAAGGGAGTGCAGCAATTGATCGATGCGATCGTCGATTATCTTCCGAGTCCTCTTGACAGAATGACGGTTAGAGGGTTTGACCCGAAGGCCGGTAACGAGGTGACGAGGAACGCGTCGGACAGCGAACCGTTTTGCGCCCTGGTTTTCAAGATCGTCGCCGATGCCCACATCGGCCGCCTGGCGTTTGCGCGGGCGTATTCGGGTGTCATAGACCTGAAGAGCACCCTTGTCAATCCGCGAACGGGAACAAGGGAACGCATCACCCGGATCTTCCGCATGCATTCGAACAAGCGGAAGCCGGAGCAGGCCATGCACGCCGGCGAAATCATGGGGCTCGCGGGGCTCAAGGACACCGCGACGGGCGACACGATCTGCGATCCCGAGCACCCGATTTCGCTCGAGCAGATGACGTTCCCGCAGCCGGTGATCTCCCGGTCGATCGAGCCCAAAAGCACGAGCGACGAGGAAAGGCTGAGCACCGCGCTTGCACGGCTGGCGGACGAAGACCCGACGTGCAAGGTGAAACAGGATCCCGAAACAGGGCAGACGATCATCTCCGGGATGGGAGAACTCCACCTGGAGATACTCATTGACAGATTGGTACGAGAATTCAATGTTGAAGCGCACATTGGGAAGCCGCAGGTTTCCTATAGAGAAACGATCAGCTCGGGCACCGTTGAGACTTTTGAACTGTCCCAGCTCATCGGGGGCAAGACACAGTATGCAAAGGTGGTGCTGAGCGTTGAGCCGATAAATCCCGCACGCGGAACGGAATTCGAGAGCAAGATCTCCGAAAAGTCCATACCCGCCGCGTTCGTCAATGCGGCGAAGCAGGGTGTTGTCGAGACATCGGGCGGCGGCGTGATGTCAGGCTACCCGCTCACCGGGGTGCACACCACGCTGAAGGGACTTTACTTCCGCGAAGACGATTCGACAGAAATGGCGTTCAAAATCGCGGGCTCGATGGCGTTCAAGAACGCGTGCGCACGGTGCGGCCCGGCCATCCTGGAGCCGGTGATGAAACTCGAGGTGGTGGTGCCGGCCGAATACATGGGCGCGGTGATCAACGACCTCAATGCGAGACGGGGCACCGTGAGCGGGATCACGGGACGCAAGGACGCGCAGGTCATCGACGGCGGCGCGCCGCTTTCGGAAATGTTCGGATACGCGACAATGCTGCGCTCTTTGACACAGGGAAGAGCAGTATACACGATGCAGTTTGACCACTACGAGCCCACGAGCAGGGCGGTCCAGGAGGAGATTCTCAAACGCATCGGAAGAATATGGTAGGGCGGAACAACAAGGGCAGAATTCTCAAATAAAAATTTTCGATCATCAAAAGGAGTAACAGTGCCGGGCGAAAGAATCAGAATAAGGCTCAAGTCATTCGACCATAACATCCTCGACAAATCGACCTCCGACATCGTGCGGACCGCCAAGGGAACGGGCGCCAGAATTTCGGGCCCCATTCCGCTGCCCACCGAGAAGTCGATCTATACGGTGCTGCGCGCGCCGCACGCCGACAAGAAGTCGCGGGAGCAGTTCGAGATCCGCATCCACAAGCGCCTCATTGACATCCTCGAATCAACGCCGCAGACCGTGGATTCGCTGATGAAGCTTGACTTGCCGGCCGGCGTTGACGTTGAGATCAAGGTATAACAACACGACTCCATACAAGGTGTATTCAACACAGGACACGCTATGCAGGGAATAATAGGAAAAAAGATCGGGATGACCCAGATGTTTTCGAAGGACACCGGGAAATTCATCCCGATAACCGTGATACAGGCCGAGGGAAACGTCGTGCACCAGGTGAAGACCATGGAGAACGACGGCTACAGCGCGGTGCAACTCGGCTACGACGTCGTTTCCGACAAGAAGGTGAACAAGCCCCTTGCCGGACATTTCAAGAAGCACAATTCGACGCCGACCAGGGTCATCAAGGAATTCAAGCTCGATTCGGCGGAAGAAAAATTGACGCCCGGCCAGAAGATCGGCCTCGAAGTGCTGGAGAACGTCAAGTTCGTCAACGTGGTAGGCACCTCAAAGGGACGCGGCTTCACCGGAACCATCAAGCGATATAATTTTCATCGTGGCCCCGCAGCCCATGGCAGCAAGTCCATCCGCGTCCGCGGATCGTCCGGCGCCAACACCACGCCGGGCCACGTGCTCAAGGGCCTGCGCATGGAAGGCCATTACGGAAACGCGCAGGTCACCACGAGGAACCTCGAGGTGATGGCGCTTGACAAAGAAGCGGGCCTTGTGATGCTCAAGGGTGCGGTCCCCGGCCCGAACAGGGGAATCGTTTTCATCAGCAAAGTGGTTAAGAAGTAAAGGTTCGCCGTTCAAAGGTTCAGAGGTTCAAAACGGGGAACGGTGAACGCGGCAGGAAAATAAAGGCAAGAAACTCATGAAAGCCAAAGTTTTTACGCAGGACGGCAAGGTCAAGGGCGAGATGGCCCTGGCCGACAGCGTCTTTAACGCAGATGTCAACGAGCAGGTGATGTACCTTGTTGTCAAGACCTACCTGGCCAACCAGCGCCAGGGCACGGCCAAGACCAAGGGCAGGTCGGAAGTGAGCGGCGGCGGCCGCAAGCCGTGGAAGCAGAAGCACACCGGCAACGCGCGCGCCGGCTCCAACACCTCGCCGATCTGGGTGCGCGGCGGCAAGGCCTTCGGCCCGGTCCCGAGAGATTATTACCGTCACATTCCGAAGACCATGCGCAGAATCGCGCTCACGTCCGCGCTTTCGTCACGCGCGAAAGAGGAAAAGGTTTCTGTGGTGGCGGGCATCACATGCGACGCGCCGAAGACCAAGACCATCGCCGCGATGATCGGGGCGCTTTCCCTTGCCGACAAACGGACGCTGCTCGTGATCGACCAAGCAAGCAAGAACATCTACCTTTCGGGCAGGAACATAAAGAACCTCACGCTGAAACCGGTCTCCGAGATCAATGCCTACGACGTGCTCAGCAACGACGCCATTGTGTTCGGATCCGAAGCGATCGTGAAGAAGATCGAGGAGGCGTACGCGCAGTGAGCACCTATCATTCGATCATCCGGTATCCGTCCATTACCGAGAAGAACACCCAGCTGCGGGCGTCGCAGAACAAATACGTCTTTGAGGTCATGCCCACCGCCACCAAGCCGCAAATCAAGGAGGCGGTGGAAAAGCTTTTCAGCGTCAAGGTGCTGTCGGTGAACACCATGGTGGTGAAGGGAAAGAAAAAAAAGCAGGGCAGGTTCGCAGGCTACCGCCCGAACTGGAAAAAGGCGATTGTCAAGGTGGCTGCCGGGCAGACCATCAGCAAATTCGGCGAAGTGTAAATAACAGGATACTAAAGTATAACGGAGAAATTATGGCTCTCAAGACCTATCGGCCGCTAACGCCGGTGCTTCGGTATAAGAACACGCTGGATTTTGCGCAGCTGACCACCGACAGCCCCTACGCGCCTCTGTGCGTGGCAAAAAAGAGAATGGGCGGCCGCAATAGCGACGGACACATCACAGTGCGGCACCACGGCGGCGGGCAGAAAAAATATTACCGCATCATCGATTTCAGGCGCGACAAAAAAAACATTACCGGCACCGTAGAGACCATCGAGTACGATCCGAACCGCTCGTGCTTCATCGCTCTTGTCAAGTATCTTGACGGCGAGCGCCGCTATATTCTCGCCACCGCGAACATGAAGCCGGGCATGAAGGTGATTTCTTCCGACACCTGCGAAATCGCCGAAGGCAACTGCATGCCGCTCGTCAACATGCCGTCGGGCACCATGGTGCACAACATAGAGCTCAAAGAAGGCAGGGGCGGCCAAATGGCGCGGAGCGCGGGCGCCTACGCGGAAATCGTGGCGCGCGAGAACAACATGGTGCAGCTGCGGCTTCCCTCGGGCGAGATCCGCAACATCCGCGAGAAGTGCACGGCCACCATCGGTCAGGTGAGCAACATCGAGCACATGAACGTGGTGCTGGGCTCGGCCGGCCGCAAGCGGTTGATGGGTTGGCGTCCGCACGTGCGCGGCGTCGCCATGAACCCGGTCGACCATCCCATGGGCGGCGGCGAGGCGAAGTCCAAGGGCGGCAACCACCCGATGTCGCCGTGGGCGCAGAAGGCCAAGGGGCTCAAGACGCGCACGAGAAAGAAGCTGTCGAGCAAATACATCATCAGCAGGAGAACCAAGTAATGGCCCGCTCAATAAAAAAAGGCCCTTTTGTCGACGAGCATCTCGCGAAAAAGGTGAACGAGATGAATACGTCGGGGCAGAAGAAAGTGCTCAAGACCTGGTCGCGGCGTTCCACCATCCTGCCCGAATTCGTGGGGTTGACGTTCGCGGTCCACAACGGGAACAAGTTCATTCCCGTGTACGTGACTGAAAACATGGTGGGGCACAAGCTCGGCGAGTTCGCGCCGACCAGGACCTTCAGGGGCCACAGCGGCCATATCAAGGCGACCGACGGAATGACGGAAGAGCAAGCGGCGGCGGCATCATAACGAACCGGAGTTTTTGGAGGATAAACAGTGGAAGCAGTTGCGACTTGTAAATTTCTGCGCAAAACGGCGCGGAAGGCCCGCTTCGTGGCGGACGCCCTGCGGGGGAAAATGGTGGGCGAGGCGTTAAGCCTGCTTGAATTCGGCACGAAAAAGACCGTGGCAAAGGACATTGCCAAGCTCATCAAGTCCGCCGTGGCGAATCTGCAGCACAAGAACGCCGACGCGCACATCAACGTTGACGAGTTGCGCATCAAGGCCATCGAAGTGGGCAACGGGCCCACCCTCAAGCGGTTCCGGCCGCGGGCGCAGGGACGCGCCTACCGGATCCTCAAGCGGATGTGCCACATCAAAGTCGTTGTGTCGAACTGAAAGGGGTAATGGTGGGTCAGAAAACGAATCCTATCGGTCTACGGCTCGGCATCACGAGGACCTGGGTCTCCAACTGGTACACGAGGGACAAGATGTCGGACTACATCTATGAAGATCTCCTGGTGCGGAACTATCTCAAGAAGCGCCTCGAGCACGGCGGCATTTCGTTCATCCAGATCGAGCGGACGGCCAAGCGCGTCACGGTCACCATACACACCTCGCGTCCCGGCATCGTGATCGGCAAGAAAGGCGAGGAAGTGGAGCGGCTCAAGGGTGAGCTGCAGCACCTGACGCAGAAAGAAATCCAGATTAACATAAAAGAAGTCAAGAAGCCCGAAATGGACGCGCAGCTTGTCGCCGACAACATTGCGCGGCAGCTCGAAAAGCGCGTCTCGTACAAGAAGGCAATAAAGAAGTCCATCGCCACGGCATTGCGCATGGGCGCCGAGGGCATCAAGATCGGCGTGAGCGGCCGGCTCAACGGCGCGGAAATCGCCCGGCGCGAAATGTTCAAGGAGGGCCGCGTTCCGCTGCACACCCTGCGCGCCGAGATCGACTATTCCACCGCCACCGCGGTGACGACCTACGGGTGCATCGGCGTGAAGGTCTGGATCTGCAAGGGCGAAGTGATCAACCGCGCCGAGAAAAACGCCGCGAAACAGAAGGAACCTGCGAACGCCGCATAGGGAGGGACAAGGGAAATGTTAGCGCCGAAGAAAGTAAAGTGGAGAAAGCAGCAGCGGGGACGCATGCGGGGCCAGGCAACGCGGTGCAATTCCCTTGCGTTCGGGGAATACGGCCTGCAGGCAGTCCAGCCCGGATGGGTCGACAGCAAGCAGATGGAGGCCGCGCGTATCGCCATGGCACGGTTCCTCAAGCGCGGGGGGAAAATTTTCATCCGCGTGTATCCCGACAAACCTTACACGAAGCATCCGGCCGAATCGCGCATGGGAAAAGGCAAGGGCATCCCCGAAGGGTGGGTCGCGGTTGTCAGGCCCGGCACCGTGATGTTCGAAATGGCGGGCGTCAAGGCCGACGTGGCCCAAAAGGCCATACGGCTCGCCTCGCAGAAGCTCCCCATCCGCTCGCGGTTAATTGAGATCGAAGAAACAATAGGATAGCACCATGAGACTTAAAGCACGCGACATGAGGCATTTGGCGGTGAAGGAACTGCAGGAGAAGGCGGCGTCCCTCGAGGAGGAGCTTTTCAACCTGCGTTTCCAGGCGAAAATGGGCCAGCTGAGCAACGCGCTGCGGCTCAGGGCCGTGCGAAGGGACATCGCGCGGGTAAATACCGTGATTAACGAAAAACGCGGAGAGCAGACCCCATCCGCCCCCAAGGCAGAAGTCCAGACGAAAGAGGAACAAAAAGTAAAACATGCCCAGAAGCCGGAACCGAAACCCGAGGCAAGGTCAAAAGGCAAGGCCAAGCCGAAAGAAAAGACCAGGGCGAAAGCGAACACCAAACACAAAGCAAAAGCGTCTTCGAAGTAAGAGGTGAGAATGGTTGAGCGGAACATGAGAAAATCGAGAGTCGGGGTCGTCGTCAGCGACAAGATGGACAAGACCGTCATCGTGAGCGTGGCGCGCAGCTTTATCCACAGCCAGTATGGCAAGACCATCCGCACCAACAAGAAATTCGTGGCCCACGACGAGAAGGACGAGTGCGCCGTGGGAGACATCGTGGAGATCGTGGAGACGCGTCCGCTTTCGAAGACCAAGCGGTGGCGCGTGCGTGAGATCCTGACAAAGGCGAAATAATACAGGTTACCGATATCAGCATGATGAGGACACAATGATTCAGGTTCATACCGAGATGAACGTCGCAGACAACTCCGGTGCGCGCAAGGTGGAATGCATCAGGGTTCTCGGCGCGACGAGGCGCCGTTACGCGTACGTGGGCGACGTCGTGATCGTTTCCGTGAAGAACGCGCTTCCGAACACCGCGGTCAAGAAAGGCGAGGTGGCGCGGGCGGTGATCGTGCGCACCACCAAGGAATACGGCCGCAACGACGGTACCTACATCCGTTTCAGCGACAACGCGGCGGTGCTCATCAATGACGCGAACGAGCCCCGGGGCACGCGTATTTTCGGCCCCGTGGCGCGCGAGTTGCGCGACAAACAATTCATGCGCATCGTGTCGCTTGCGCCGGAAGTGCTGTAACAGGGGAGATTGACACTATGCCATTGCGGTTGAGAAAAAACGACACGGTCATGATCGTGTCGGGCGACAATAAAGGACAAACCGGACGGATCATCAAGGTGATGCCCAAGAAGAACCGCGCCGTGGTCGAGGCGAGGAACATGGTGAAGCGCCATACCAAGCCGAGCCGGAAGGTGCAGCAGGGCGGGATCATCGAAAAAGAAGCGTCCATTCATCTGTCAAACCTCATGCTGCTGTGCCCGAAGACGTCGAAGGCGACGAGGGTCGGCATGAGGACTCTTGACTCGGGGAAACGGGTGCGGTATTCAAAAAAGGCTAAGGAGCTGATCGATTGAACACTGACAAACAGAAAAAACTGCCGAGGATTCGGGAGTTCTACCAGACACAGGTGATTCCCGCCCTTAAAACGAAGTTCGGCCTGAAGAACGTCATGCAGGTGCCCCGGCTCGACAAGATCGTGCTGAACATGGGCGTGGGCAAGGCGATCCAGGACTCGAAGCTCATTGACGAAGCGGTGACCGTGTTGCAGAACATCAGCGGCCAGAAGCCGATCATTACCAGGGCCAAGAAGGCGATTTCCAATTTCAAGCTGCGCAAGAACCTTCCCATCGGCGTCAAGGTGACCCTGCGGGGAGAGCGGATGTACGAATTCTTCGACCGGCTCATTTCCATCACCATGCCCCGCATCAGGGATTTCAAGGGAATCTCGCGGAAATCGTTCGACGGACACGGCAACTACACGCTCGGCATCAAGGAGCAGATCGTGTTCGCGGAGGTCGACCGCGACAAGATCACGAACATCACGGGCATGGACGTCTGCATATGCACTACGGCCGGCAAGGACGAGCTTGCCCTTGCCCTTCTCGAAGAAATGGGCATGCCGTTCAGGAAATAGGTTCACGTTTACTAAGGGAGAATGACGAGTGGCACGAAAAGCGATAATGGAAAAATGCAGAAAGACGCCCAAGTTCAAAACGCGCCGATACCACCGCTGCAGGCGGTGCGGCCGCAAGCGCGGCTATCTCAGGCGATTCGGCCTGTGCAGGATCTGCTTCAGGGAAATGGCGCTCAACGGCCTGATTCCCGGCGTGGTCAAGGCGAGCTGGTAAACGGTTTTTCTATTTTGCAGGAATAAAGGGGACAAGGCATGACGGATCAGATTGCTGACATGTTCACGAGGATACGAAACGCGATACAGGCCAAGAAAAGGACCGTGAGCGTTCCCGCCTCGAATCTCAAGAAGGAAATCACGCGGCTGCTGTTCGAAAACCACTTTATCGCAAAATACGCGTTTGTCGACGACGGCCGCCACGGCACCATTAAGATTTTGCTCAAGTATAACGACCGGATGGAGAACGCCATCCAGGGACTCAGGCGCGTGAGCACGCCGGGGCTTCGGATGTATTCGCGCGCCGCCTCGGTTCCCAAGATGATGAACGGCATGGGGCTCACCATTATTTCAACATCCAAGGGCGTCATGAGCGACGCCGACTGCCGGAAAATGAACATGGGCGGCGAAGTAATCGGCATGGTGTGGTAAAACCTGGAACTTTTCAACGGGGAGCTGTAATTTGTCTCGCATAGGAAAAAAACCGATTCCGATTCCCAAGGGAGTCGAGGTTAAAATAGAGGGCAGCACGGTATCGGTGAAGGGACCCAAAGGAACCGCTGTGAAAAAAGCGCACCCGGCTGTCAAGCTTTCCGTGGAGAACAACGAGGTGCGTTGCACGGCCGACGCGGCCGACCGCCTGTCGAAGTCGGTATGGGGGCTGTGGCGCGTTCTCATCAACAACATGATCATGGGCGTGACCGCCGGCTACAAGAAGACGCTTGACATACAGGGAGTCGGGTACAAGGCCGAAATGAAGGGGAAGGATCTCAACATCGTGGTGGGATATTCACATCCCGTCGTGATCAAGCCGGCCCCGGGAATCACCTTTAAAACCGAAACGGCCACCCGCATCATCATCGAAGGCATCGACAAGGAGGCGGTGGGAGAAACGACCGCCGAAATCCGTTTGATCAGGGGACCGGAACCGTATAAGGGCAAGGGAATTAGATATCTCGACGAGCATGTCCGCCGCAAGGTGGGCAAGGCCGCAGGCAAGTAAACAATCACGCGAAAGATACGTGGAGATCAAGGCAGCGTTATGAAGAAAAAGTCAGACAGCCGGCAGAAACGGGCGAACCGCATACGGACAAAGATAGCAGGCACCGCGCAGCGGCCGAGACTCTGTGTGCGCAGAAGCCTGAGCCACATGTACGCCCAAATCGTTGACGACCTGTCGGGCAAGTCGCTTGTGCAGACCGGCAGCACCTCCAAGGAGATCCTGGGAAAAATTACCGACAAGAAAAAAACCTCAAAGACCGAGGTGGCAAAACTCGTGGGCGATCTCATCGCGGAAAAGGCCAAGGCAAAAGGGATCGAGAAAGTCGTGTTTGACCGCAAAGGGTATGCTTATCACGGCCGTGTAAAGGCGCTCGCCGATGCAGCGCGCAAAAAAGGCCTGCAATTCTAATATGTAGTAAGCAGAAAAAGAGATGCCGCAGATTTTAAATGGATAAGGCATCCAGTAAAAAGTTTTGTTAACAAGGAGTCTCAGTTGGATCACCAAGGAAAAATGGCCGAAACGGGCGAAGAAGGAAAACTTCTTGACAGACTCATAGCGGTGACCAGGGTCGCCAAAGTGGTCAAGGGAGGCCGCAGATTCGGTTTTAACGCGCTCGTTGCGGTAGGCGACTCAAACGGTACGGTCGGCGTGGGCATGGGAAAAGCCAATGACGTCACCGACGCGATCCGCAAGGCCGTTGAAAACGCAAAGAAAAACCTTGTCACGGTCAGCGTGGTGAACGGCACCATCCCGCATGAGATCATCGGCACCTTCGGCGCGGGAAGCATCCTGCTCAAACCCGCGGGCCCCGGCACCGGCGTCATCGCGGGCGGGCCGGCGCGCGCCGTGCTCGAACTGGTGGGCATTCACAATATATTGACAAAATGCATCGGCACCACCAACGCGCACAACGTTGTCAAGGCCACCATGAACGGCCTGCTTCGGCTCAAGACCCGCGATCAGGTGCGGCAGCTGCGGCAGATCCCCGAAGTGGTAAAAGCGGAAGAGGCAAAGGCGGAATAACGCATGGCGAAAAAGATAAAGATAAAACAAGTCAAGAGCTGCATCGGCAACATCACGCCGCAAAAACGGACCCTCAAGGCGCTCGGGCTGCGCCGCATCAGGCACGAAAAGACCTACAACGATTCGCCTGCCCTGCGCGGCATGATCGGGGTGGTGAAGCACCTTGTCGAGGTCACCGAAGCCAAGGAAGGCGCATAACCATGTTCAGACTCAATGAACTGCACCCGGCACCGGGCTGCACCAGGGATTCCAAACGCCGCGGCCGCGGCATCGGCTCGGGCAACGGCAAGACCGCGGGCCGGGGGCACAAGGGCGCAGGCGCTCGCTCGGGCACCAAGAAAAAGCTGTACTTTGAGGGCGGACAGACGCCGCTCACCCGCAGGATACCCAAGCGCGGCTTTGCCGGTCCAGAAGGCAAGAAGTTCCAGATTGTCAATATCGGCGACATCGTGAGCATGGAGCCGGCCGACAAAGAGGTCACGGCCGAGTGGCTTTTCGACAACGGGCTCATCCGGTCGAAAACAGACCCGGTGAAAATCCTGGGCAACGGCGACTGCGCGAAAAGCGTGACAGTCAAGGCACAGGCATTTTCGAAATCGGCGCGCGAGAAGATTGAAAAGGCAAAAGGGAAAGCCGAGGTAGTCGCGAGTGCTTGAGACCTTCAAGAATATCCTAAGGATACCGGACCTCCGCAAGAAGGTTGGGTTTACCCTTCTTATTATATTTATTTACCGCATCGGCGGACATATTCCCACACCAGGCATCAATTCCAATGTGCTCGCCGAATTCTGGGCCCAGTCGCAGAACACCCTGTTCGGCCTCTATGATATGTTCGTGGGCGGCGCATTCGGCAAGGCCACCGTGTTTGCCATGGGCGTGATGCCGTACATCAGCGCATCGATCATCATCCAATTGCTTGCAACCGTTTTTCCCTACTTTCACAAGCTGCAGCGCGAGGGCGGCGAGGGCAGGAAAAAAATCACGCAATACACCCGCTACGGCACCGTGCTCCTTTCCTTCATACAGGCCATCGGCGTGAGCGTTTTTCTCCAGAGTATCGTGTCGCCGACCACCGGACAGCACGCCGTGATTCCCGGGATCGCCCCGCCCGTGTTCACCTTTGTGACCGCGGTGAGCCTCACCACGGGCACGGTCCTGATCATGTGGCTGGGCGAACAAATCACCAACAGGGGAATCGGCAACGGCATTTCGTTTATCATCTTCATCGGCATCGTTGACAGGATCCCCACCGCGGTGTTCAGGGAGATCCAGCAGGTGGTCGCGGGAACAAGGAACCTGTTCCTTGAACTCGTCGTGCTCGCCATTGTTTTCGGCATGACAGCGTTCATCGTGCTCTTTACCCAGGCGCAGCGCCGCATTCCCATACAGACGCCGAAAAAAGTGGTAGGGACAAAAATGTACGCCGGCCAAAACACGGTGCTGCCGCTCCGCGTGATCATGGCGGGTGTCATCCCGATCATTTTCGCGTCATCGCTCATGTTCCTGCCCAGCATGCTCAAGAATTTCTTCCCGGAGTCGCAGGTGATGGAGGATTTCACCAACCTGTTTCTGCCCGGCAGGCCCGTGCACGACTCGCTGTACGCGCTCCTGGTGATTTTCTTCACCTATTTTTACACCGCCATTATATTTAACCCGATGGACATCGCGGACAACCTCAAGAAGTCGGGCGGATTTGTCCCGGGCATACGGCCGGGTAAGAAGACCGCCGAATTCCTCGACAGCGTGCTCACGCGCATCACGCTGCCGGGCGCGATTTTCCTCGCGTTCGTGTCGGTGGTGCCTTTTTTGATTCTCGGCGCGTTTAATGTTTCGTTTTACTTTGGCGGCACGAGCGTTCTCATCGTCGTGGGCGTGGCGCTCGATACGCTGCAGCAGCTCGAATATCATTTACAGATGCATAATTACGAAGGGTTCCTTAAGAAAGGCCGTCTGCGCGGCAGGCGGTATTATTAACCGGACAGGGGAGCACGGCCGGAAGTATGTCGAAGCAGGAATCAATACAGGTGGAAGGTACAGTGGTTGAGACCCTGCCCAATGCTTCATTCCGCGTCGAGCTCGAAAACAAGCATGAGATCCTTGCCCATATTTCGGGCAAGATGAGAATGAATTACATACGCATTCTGCCCGGGGACAAGGTGCTTATTGAACTTTCCCCGTACGACTTGACAAGAGGCAGAATCGTGTACCGATACAAATAGAAGTTCCGAATTCCAGGTTTCAGGTTCCAAGTTCAAAAACAAAGTGACTACCTGAAACTTGGAACTTGAAACCTGGAACTCTTGATAGGAGTGATATCTTGAAAGTACGAGCGTCGGTCAAGAAAATGTGCATCGGCTGCAAGGTCATCAAGCGGCGGGGCGTGGTGCGCGTCATCTGCTCGAAAAACCCCAAACACAAGCAGCGCCAGGGCTGACGCAGCGCCTGAGAAAGGAGTCCGGCAGTGGCACGTGTGGCAGGAGTTGAGATACCGAACAACAAACGGTGCGAGGTTGCTCTCACCTATATCTTCGGCATCGGGAGATCGTCGGCGCTTAAGATTTGCGCAAAGGCGAACGTTGACAAGAACAAAAAGGTAAAAGACTGCTCTGAGGACGAGCTCGACCGTATCCGCAAGATCATCGACAGCGAATACACGGTGGAGGGAAACCTGAGGTCAAACGTCCGCCTCAACATCAAGCGTCTCATGGACATCGGCTGCTACCGCGGCATACGGCACCGCAAGCAGCTGCCGGTGCGCGGCCAGCGCACGCGCACCAATGCGCGCACACGCAAGGGTCCGCGCAAAACCATCGCCGGCAAGAAAAAAGCGCCGTCTAAAGGATAACGGTTGAAAATATAAGGGGTACCACGACAATGGCAGAAAGCAAGAAAGAAGGAAAGGCAGAGGCTAAGCCCGAGAAAAAGGGCGAACACGCTGCCGACAAACCTGAGAAGAAACACGCCGAAGGCAAGCCTGATAAAAAAGGCGAGCATACGGCCGAAGGCAAACCCGAGAAGAAAGCCGAGCACGGCGCAGAGGGCAAACCCGAGAAAAAGGGCGAGCGCGGTGCCGAAGGCAGGCCCGAGCGGAAAACCGAACAGGGAGCCGAGGACGGTGCCGAAGCGAAGGGCGAAGGCAAAGAAAAAGCCCCGGTCGTAAAGAAAATCCGGAAAAAAGTCGCCTCCGACGGCATCGCGCACGTAAGGGCGACGTTCAACAACACGCTCATCAACGTTTCGGACATGCAGGGCAACGTGGTGGCGTGGGGATCGCCCGGCAAATCCGGGTTCAAGGGCTCGCGGAAGAGCACACCCTTTGCCGCGCAGATCGCGGCCGAAGCCGTTGGCAAGGCCGCGTTCGACGCCGGCGTTCGGAAAATAGAAGTGCATATCAAGGGCGCGGGAAACGGCCGGGAGAGCTCGATACGGGCGCTCGCAGCAGCCGGGCTCAGAATCACGGCAATCAAAGATTATACGGCCATTCCTCATAATGGCTGTCGTCCACCAAAACGAAGAAGGGTATAAGAGGAGTAACAACTATGGCAGTGTATCATGGCCCGCGGTGCAGGCAATGCCGCAGGGAAGGCGTGAAGCTGATGCTCAAGGGCGAGCGTTGCAGGTCGGAAAAATGCGCCGTGGATCGCCGGCCCTATCCGCCGGGAATGCGCATGACGAAGCGGCGCCGTTCAACGTCGGAATACAACGCGCAGCTCCGCGAGAAGCAGAAGATGCGCCGCATCTACGGCATTCTCGAGCGCCAGTTCCACCAATATTTTAAAAAGGCGTCGAAAAGCACGGGCGTGACGGGCGAGATGCTGCTCCGCATGCTCGAGATGCGGATCGACAACATCGTGTACCGCATCGGATTCGCCCCGTCGCGCAGCGCGGCGCGGCTTTTGGTGCTGCACAACCATTTCAAGGTAAACGGCAAGAACGTCAACGTCCCTTCGTACCAGCTCAAGGAAGGCGACGTGGTGACGGTCCGCGAAAAAAGCAAAACCCTCGAGGTCATCCACAGCGCGCTCAAGGCCGCGAAGGATGTCCCGGAATGGCTGTCGGTTGACAAAGTCCAGCTGTCGGGGACCGTCGTGCGGCTGCCCGCGCGCGCCGACATCCCGGTCACCGTCCAGGAACAATTGGTCGTGGAACTGTACTCCAAATAACAGAGGAGAACTAGGTACATGAAGTGGAAAAGCCTGTTGATGCCCAAAACCATCAAGGTCGAAAATCCCGACGATGTCGCCCGTTACGGGAAGGTGATTGTCGAGCCGCTCGAGCGGGGATGGGGGCACACCGTGGGAAACGCCATCCGGCGTGTCCTGCTGTCGTCGCTCCAGGGAGCTGCCGTGATTTCGGTCCGCATCGAGAACGTCCTCCACGAGTACTCGACCATCCAGGGCGTCAAGGAGGACATCACCGACATCATCCTGAACATCAAGAAGCTGCGCGTCAAGCTGAATTCCGACGAAGACGCGACACTACGCCTCGACGTGAGCGGCGAGGGCGAGGTCAAGGCGTCCGACATCGAAAAAAACCCGGACGTGGAAATCCTCAACCCGGACCTGCACATCGCCACCATCAATGCAGACGCAAAGCTCAAGATCGAAATGCGGGTGTCGGACGGCCGCGGCTACGTTCCCGCGGAGCAGAACAAGCGCGAGGACGACCCGGTGGGCAGCATCCCCATCGACGCGCTGTTTTCGCCGGTTGAAAAAGTAAACTACACCGTTGAAAACGCGCGCGTGGGACAGCGGACCGACCTCGACAAGCTCGTTCTCGACGTATGGACCGACGGCAGCATCTCGGTCGAAGACGCCATGGCCTACGCGGCAAAACTGCTTGCCGACCATTTCACCCTCTTCATCAACTTCGAGGGCGACCTCGAGCCGGTGGAGGAAGTGGTGAAAGACGAGAAGGCAGAGAAGCTCCGCCAGCTCCTCAAGATGCGTGTTGACGAACTGGAATTGTCGGTGCGCTCCGCGAACTGCCTGCGCGCCGCCAACATCCACACGCTGGCCGACCTGGTGAAGAACCAGGAGTCCGACATGCTCAAGTACAAGAATTTCGGCCGCAAATCGCTCATCGAGCTCAACCAGATCCTTGCCAACCTCGGGTTGTCATTCGGCATGGAAGTGGAAAAAGTGGAGCCCGCGGAAGCCAAGGAAAAATGAGGTTAGAAGGTTCAGGGTTCATGGTCCAAAGGGTGTCAAACCACGAACGAACTTGAGCGCCGAACGGGGAACCTGCAACGAAGAAATAAAGGAATTTATTCAACATGCGTCATTTAAGTTCTGTCAGCAAACTGGGCATGCGGACGAGCCACCGCAACGCGACGCTCGGAAACCTTGCCATGTCGGTGCTCGACATGGAGCGCGTGATCACCACGGTTCCCAAGGCAAAGGTGGCGAGGAGCCTTGTGGAGCATCTCATCACCATCGCAAAGCGCGGTGGACTCCACGCGGTGCGGCTCGCGGCCCAAACCATCACCCAGAAAGACGTTCTCCAAAAGCTGTTCACCGACATCGCGCCGTCGTACAAAACACGCGAGGGCGGATACACCCGCATCCTCAAGCTCGGGGAGCGCTGGGGCGACAACGCGCAGACCTGCGTCTTCGAGCTGGTGGGCAGGAACAGCCTTGAACTGTCGCAGTTGCGGAAAAAGAAACGCAAGGCGCCCGGCGCCGAGCCCGCCGCCGGAGAGGCAGGCAAGGATAAAGAAGCTCCGGAGGAAAAGGCCGTTGAGAAAAAAGAGGAAAAGGCGGCGCCCAAGGAAAAGGAAGCCAAAAAAGAGAAAAAGGAAAAAGCGGCGCCCAAAAAGAAGAAGGCTCCCGAAAAAAAGACCGATGACTCGGCCGATAAGAAAAAGAAAAGCAAATAACGATTAACAAGGGGTAGCACCATGTCACTCGTGCCAATGAAGCTCATTCTCGACGAGGCCAACAAGGCCGGTTACGGCGTTGGGGCCTTTAACGTCAACAACATGGAGCAATTGCAGGCGATCTGCGCCGCGGCCGCCGAAACCAATTCTCCGGTCATCATCCAGGTGAGCCGTAACGCGCTCAAATACGCCGACAAGGGCCTGCTCGCCGTGATGGTGGGCTACATGGCCAACAAAAAATACCCGCAGATTCCCATGTCGTTGCACCTCGACCACGGCCCGGACATCGAGACCGTGGCCGAATGCGTGAAGCTCGGGTTCACGTCGGTGATGATCGACGGTTCGCTTGACTACAGCAGAAAAGACGAAAAGGGGAAGCACCCGGCACGCTCGTTCGAAGACAACGTGAAGATCACCAAAGAGGCGGTCGCGATCGCGCACGCCGCCGGCGTCACGGTGGAGGGCGAGATCGGCACGCTCGGCGGGATCGAGGATGACACGGTCGCCGGCGCGGTGCACCTTACCAACCCGGCCGAGGCCGAGGAATTCGTGAAGCAGACCGGCGTCGACGCGCTGGCGCTCGCCATCGGCACCTCGCACGGCGCGTACAAGTTCCCGGTGGGACACGAGATCAAGCTCGCGCTCGACATCATCGACGACGTGCACAAGCGGATCCCCAACACCGCGCTTGTCATGCACGGCAGCTCGTCGGTGCCGCCGCACATGGTTGAGCTCGTCAATAAATTCGGCGGCAAAGTGCCCAACGCGGTGGGCGTTCCCACGGCCATGATCCAGGACGCGATCAAGCGCGGCATGCGCAAGGTGAACATCGACACCGACGGACGCCTTGCGATCACGGGAGCGATCCGCAAGGTGTTTGCCGAGCAGCCCCAGAAATTCGACCCGCGCGATTACCTCGGGCCCGCCCGCGAGGCCGTGAAGGCTTGGATGCTCGAGGAAATGAAGGCCTTCGGCACCGCCGGCCATGCCGGTGATTACCGGCCGGTGACCACCAAGGACATGCTGAAGGTGTATTTCCCCAAGGCGGCGAAGAAGTCTGCGCCGAAAAAAGCCGCGAAGAAGCCGGCAAGAAAAGCGGCGAAGAAAAGGAAAAAGTAGATTAGTCTTAATAAATAGCGATTGACAAAAGGCATGACGGTGTAAGGTCGTGCCTTTTTGATTTCTGCATCGATTGTCGCCACCGTGGGTGATTTGATGCAGCTGAACCCTGCCGCCGCGTTAGGTCCGAACGGAGGTCGCTCTGGAGAGCGATGCTGCCCGGACGCCCCGGGAAGCGGCCTCGCGCCTGGCAACCCGAGCCGGTAGGCGAGACCGGAGCGAGGACCGACCCGACCCCGAGCATTTATGAGGGGGAGGGGAACGCCCATATATATCACTCATAACTCATAATACCATGTGCATTAATTATATTTTATCGGTCTAAAATCGACATAAAACACGGGCTCCGGAATCATGAACGGCAGCCTTTTCACCGTATATCACCGACATTTTTCAGGAGGGGACAAAGGACAATGCGTATGAAAAAATTACAGGTTGGATTGATGGGCGTGGTCTGCGCGGCATGGTTTGCCACTTCGTCCGGTGCCGATATCGTCACTTTCAACAGCCCCGGGCAATGGACCACCGAACGCTCGGACAACCTCGTGCTCAAGGCGCAGCTCGACACGGCAAAAATTCCGAAGAAGCAAATTTCGGTGAGCCTTTATAAAATAGAGGCGGGGAAGAAAAAGCTTGTCGCGACCAAGCCGTTCAAGGTCACCGATTATTCCCAGGAATTCAATCTCGGCACCGTTGGGACAAACCTCCTGGGCGGCAAGGACTATCTCAAGATCGAGTGGTCGATCATGGGCGCCAAAGACAAGGGCAGCCTGTTCCCGGTCGGCATTGTCAATCTCGACAAGCTGCCCCCGGTGGCGGCCGTGCACGCGTCCAAGGTACAGGCGCCTCTCGATGCGGGCAGCGCCGCGTCGTTTGCCGCAAGCGCGAAATTCGTATCCGTGAAGGACTGCGACATCGCCCTTTTCTGGAGCAGCAGCGCGCTTTCGGTGCTGGTGAAAAAAGGCCAGTCCAAGAACACGCTCAAGCTGGCGTTTGACGGCAAGAACGGCAAGAACGCCTTTATTTCGTACCCGGACCGGGTTGTTGAACTGAACATGACGAAGGATTCCCTGAGCACCGTGCTGTACGAGCGGGTCGCCTTGAGCGACAGCGTCAATTTCCCGGTCAAGGACTGGAAAAGCGAAGTGAAAAAGACCGCGGCCAACGGCATGACCATCATCACCATCCCGTGGTACGACATCGGGCTTGTCGCCCAGGACGGACGGGTGCTGGGTTTTGGTGCGTTCGTGACCGACGAGAAATCGGCGCCGGTCGCGGCCTACCCGGCAAGTGCAAAGCTGCTGCTGCCAGGCTCGTGGTCGAGCATCGTGCTTGACAAATAACGCTATTTACGGTGGCTGTAGTTCAATTGGTTAGAGCCCCGGACTGTGGCTCCGGGTGTTGCGGGTTCGAGCCCCGTCAGCCACCCTTTTAAAATTCCCCTTTTTTTCCACGTTTTGCGAGGGAAAACGCTTGACAAGCCCAAAAGTCCAGCGTTTTTCATTTGTTCCTCTTTATCAATTTTTATCACCTTTTTACAATACGTTTCGGACAAATTACGGACAGTTTTTAAATATCCTCAAATAACCACCAACAAAAATATTCCGGCCGGCAACTATCGAAGAAACTGACATTTTTCCATGGCGCGCGCAAAAAAAGACTGGGCACCCTTACGGATGCCCAGTATATCTACGGACCCGTTCGTAGCGCAGCTACTTTAAAAGCAGAACCTGCCGGACAAAGTGTCCGCCATCAACGTCAAGACGAACGAAGCAAACTCCGGTGCTCATTGCCTTACCGTTGGGGATAGTTCCGTTGATCGCAATCGGATGCCACCCGGCTTCGACCCTCGAATTGGCCGTCCGTTCTAGGATTCTTCCTCTCGCGTCAAGAATCTCCACGGAAACGAGCGAAGGAATACTAATATAGTATCGCACCACACCGTTGATTGTCCGGATGTCGAAAGCCGGCATGACGGAGGCCGCCGCCCGGCGCGGTGCCGGCCTCACCGCAGTTACTATTCCATTGTTCGGTACCGGTACCACCGTGAACGAGGCTGTGCCGGTGCCGAGGCCGGGCGAGGTTGCTGTCACGGTCACCGCGCCTGGTGTAAACGTCGAGCGCACCGCAACCTTGCACATGCCGCCTTCGGCCGAAAGGTTAGGGTCGAGAGGTGCATGATAGCCCACGGGTTGGCCTGCCGTAACCATCTGATCGCTTCCGCCGCGATAATTGCCGGGGCCCGAAACCGCAAAGGTGATGATGTTGCTTGCCGTGGGGCAGGTGATGTTGTTTGCGTCAACGACTTTTGCGAGTATGAGCGCGGCGTCCGTGGCATTGGCAGTAATCTGGAACGTGTCCCCGTCGGCCTGCACCACCGGCGTGTCCACGACCAGAACGATGTGATCAGGATTGCCAGCTGTTTGTTTCTGGTCTGAACACACGATTTTGCCGTTGGCGTCAAGGCCGTTCGCAATCAGTGTCCCGGCAGCCCAGGTCACGTTGTCCCAATAACATTGGAACGGCAGTTCCGTGTTGGTATTCGCGGCGATGGTGTAGTCATCGCCGGTGCCTTGCCAGGGATTCGGCGTCTTGGTTCCCAAACTATTCCCATTTAATAGCAGATTTACGCTGGGGCAATTACTGAACACGTTGACCCGGACCGATCCCGACCGGTTCCAGTGATGTGCGATATAAACGACGGGCCTGATGGAATAGGGAATCCAGCACGCGGCATACATCTTGTACAGCATCTTGGGCAACCGGTTGAAATCCATCATGGAACAGCCGAACGATCTCACGGAATTGCCCGGAGTTCCATCGGCGTATTGCTGGTCCTCGCCGGGAGTTTCGGCCATGTACCATTGACACATGCCAAAACAATTGGCCGCCCTCGCATCCTTCCAGTGCATCAGATATGCCTGGGCCATCTCAATTTCATAATCGTAGGCGTCCCGTTGCGAAGCGTACATGTTCATTCCGCCCCACGCTTCCGCGCCCCAGGCCGGATTGCCGGGGTTCCCGCCCTTGACGCCGATCTCGCATCCGGTAACCGTGCACGAAAGGATATCTTTGGGCCCGTTTCCGTTTCCGCGAACCGATATTACACGCGGGGAAAGGGAGTCCCATGTATTGCAGATGGTCCGGAGCGCGTTGCACGTATTGGGATCGATGTTCCCGTTGCTTACCTCCCATGCGAGAATGGACGGATCGTTCCGGTCGCGGATGACTCCGTCGCGCTGCATTTCCTCCTTGAGCGTGATTTGGTCCGCGGTCGCGGATCCGGTGGAGAACTGGCCCTCGCCTTCGCCGCTCGGCTGCATGAGCATCACACCGGTATTGTCGCACGCGTAGACGAAACCGGGGCTGCACGCGGAGTGACCGGGCCTCCACAGGTTTCCGCCGCACTTTGTGAGAAGCAGCGCGTCACGATATTCGATTTCAGGCGGCAGGGCGGTGCCGAGCGCGGGGTAGTCGTAGCGGGCGGATGCCCCGTACAGCAGATGCTTGTGCCCGTTGATATAAGGAAAATTGGCGTCCCAGGTGATCGTGCGTATTCCCAGAGGACTTTGGAATACGTCAACCGTGGACCCGGCCACCTGTACGATATGGTACACCTTGTACATATACGGCGAGCCGAAGGTGCTGTTGTTCGGATACCACAGATGAGGATTGGCAACGGTTCCGTTCTGATCGAAAACCGTGCTTTGCCCCGCGCTGACGGCGCCGGTGCTTGTCTGGGTCAAAACTACCGTATTCGCGGCATCAACGACCTTGGTTGTAACCGTAACCGTCTGGGCGGTTGCGCCGTCGTTCCTGACGTTTGTCAACATCCGCACCGTTGCCTGTGAACCATCGGCGGTAACGTTTGTCGCGGCGACATAGGTGCCCCATTGACTGAGCGTTGAATACGAATTCATCGGCACATGAACCTTGTCGGTGATGTGCATGAACACTGGCCTGAATATTCCGCCATCCTCTGAACCAAAACGGAAGACCTCCGAAAAACCGGGATCCTTATAAAAGCCGCCGCCCTTGCCCACTCGCACGGCCAACACATTGTCCGCTCCTCCAAAGGTGACATAAGGTGTGAGATCCACGACGAATCCCTGGAAACCTATGACGTGGGTAGCCTGCGCATCCGCGGTAACGGCGCTGTTACCGGGGAGAAAAGTGCCGTTGATGTACACCTGGCAGCCTACATGCACACCCTGGAATTCAACGAAGATTTTTCTGTCGGCGTACGAATTGTCGAGGGTAAAATGTTTTCTGTACCATACATTGCCGCCAAACATCGACCCGTCGCCGCCGCCGCTGCCTTGGTTGATAAAGGTGTCGGTGTCATTATAGGTGTGCGGAACACCGATCTGCTTCCACGCGGCGTCGTTAAACGCAGGGGCCTGGGCGCCGGCGGGGTCGGATTTCGCAAACAGCCAGGGCGTCACGCCCATGTTGATCGTGACCCTGTTGCTCGATTCTCCCGTGTACGTATCCGCGGAGCCGGATATCGAAACCAGCATCGCGGCAACCATCGCCCACCCAATGATTTTGCTTTTCATTGTCATTGCCCCCTTAAAAGTAGATTGTTTTGCATGCGGGATCTTGCGTTGGAGAACCTCGCAGCAGTTTCGGTGATCTTCAAGCTCTGTTGAACGAATACACCCTCTCATTCGATCAGTACCTTCCGCGCGCGCCCCCGGACGCGAGCATGTGAAACATCCTGCGCGCGTTGTGTGCATTCCCACTTTTCGAAAGCGGCCGCAAAACCAAGTTCAATCCCATTCCTAGCCATATAATATAATCTACAATTGCAGATTTCACTTGTCTAAATAAACATATAAACATTAGAGTTATGGTCACATTTCCGGTCACGAGGCGGCCAGCGATAATCGTGATAATAGCGTTGGTCATCACGATAATTGCGATCAAAGGGCTCATAACCTGAAGTTCGCCGTTCAAATCAGAGCATGTCGTAGTAACGCTGTAAAATAGGCGTTAATTCAGGTTTCAAGAGGCACAACTTTTTGACAGATTGTATTAATTCCATAAAATTCAACCCATGCGTCCGGCATCCCCTGATTTGACATCCGCCTCCGATAATGCCTATATTCCCTTGTGACAAACATTTTTTCCAATTCAGTTTCATAAAATCATGGAGCCTTTTTATGAAATCGCCGTTCATCGCATTCGTCGTCATCATTGCCGCAACCTGCTTTTCCGACCTTCTTCCCTCCGACCGCACAGTCGCCTGGGAAGGCAACGTGGGTGTCCCGGGCGGCATTCCTCATCGCACCGCCATCTACAAGACCATTGATTCCGTCACTTACGGCAACGGCGCGACTGATGCGGCCCCCGTCCTGCAAACCACAATCACCGCCTGCCCCAATGATCAGGTAATCTACCTGCCGTCGGGCACCTATCTTGTCTCCAAGTCCCTTGTCATAAATCATCCTGTCATCCTCCGGGGCGCCGGGGCGAACCGCACCACGCTCGTCACGGGCGACCGGATACTGTTCTCTCCTGCCAGCGGAAGCTATCCCGGCGGAGCAGTGGGCAATGTGGTTAATTGGACCGCCGGCTACAACAAGGGCGACACGGTCTTGACTCTTGCGAGTGTTGCCGGCCTGAGCGTTGGGCAATCCATTGTCCTTGACCAGCACAACGATACCTCCATTGTGCATGTACCCGGTGTCGGCGGGATCCAGACCACCTATTCGCGGGCGGATGACGGCAATTTTGCAGGCGGCACGAACCGGGCGCAGGGGCAGATGAACGCAATCACGGCCATCAATGCCGCGACAAGCCAGATCACCGTCCAGGTTCCGCTGTATTACACCTTTAAAAGCGCTCTCGCGCCACAGGTGTTCTTCTGGGCGGGAAACATGAAAAACGCGGGCATCGAAGACCTGAGGATCGACTCCAGAAACAACAGCTCCAGGGCAGTTGATTTCGAATTCTGCGACTACAGCTGGGCCAGGGGCGTCGAGGTGGCGAACCCAGCGCGTTCGGCCATCGCCTTTGTCCTTTATTGTTTCCGGCCCGAGGTGCGCGACTGCTACATCCACAACAGCCAGCTTCCGTTCGGGCCCACGCGCTACGGCATCGAACTGGGGGACGTTTCAGGCGCGCTTGTCGAGAACAACATAGTGAGCAGCGTGGTCGGCCCGGTCGTCACCATCAACTGGATAAGCGGATGCGTGATTGCCTATAATTTCATGCAGAAGAACACGTTTCAAAACGGTGCACAGACCGCCTGGCAGTTCTGCTCCATTGAAACGCATATGTGCCATTCTTTTCAAAACCTCGTGGAAGGGAATATCGCCACCGCGTACGACAACGACGTGTATTGGGGCTCGGGAAGCCATTCGACAACTTTCCGCAACCGTTTTGTCGGGTATGACGGTCCCATGGACAGCCTTTACATAAACGGAACGCACGCGGTAAGGGTGGACGCGTGGAACCGGTACATGAGCCTTGTGGGCAACGTGATCGGCTGCACCGGATGGCACCGTTATTATGAGCTCGACCCGGCCAACTGGAAAGGACAGGACGACCGGTTCGCCGTGTATGCCCTCGGGTGGTGGGATTACATCAACGATACGGCAGATTACGATCCAGTGGTGAAATCAACCATGCTTCGCGGCGGAAATTACGATGTTGCCACGAACGAAGTGATCTGGCGCAGCAATGTTCCCGCGGGCGAGGACTCCGCGACGTACCTGACTCAGCAGGCTCTGCCGCCGTCGCTGTATCTTTCGCAAAAACCCGTCTGGTGGAACGCCTCGCCCTTTCCGCCAATAGGCCCGGAAATAACAACGGGCGACGGCCCTGGCGCGCACACCTTCGCGAATCCCGCGAAAGACTGCTACGACCGTTCGCCCAAAAACCCGGACACCACGCTCCAATTCAATGCCGATACCTGCTATTGTGCCGGCCTCGCCGCGAAAGTTGCGCCGCCGGCGCGCAGGAATACGTTTTCCCTTAGCGTTTCGCCGATCAGGGGATCGCGGTTCACCATTTCCGTGCAGGGAGTCGAGGCGCCTTTTTCGCTGCGCATATTCAACCTCCAGGGCAGGCTGGTGAAGACCTTGGCTTACGATGAGGTAAAACGGACTGCGGAGGCTTATCGCACGGTCTGGACGGGCATCGATAATCAGGGGAACAGGTCAGGGCGTGGGATATATTTCATAACCGGCAGCATGAAGGAACAGCGGGTGGCTGCGCGCGTGCTGCTGTATTGAACGAGGTAGCGCCATCAAATCCAAGTTTCTTTCATTGCCTGTCAAAGGATAAGGCTTGACAATACGAAATGTCGGGCCTTTTTCATTGCCCGACGATAAAAATATGATCTGTCAATTTGGATGGCCTGCTGGCAAGCTGGATCACGATTGTTTAGTTTTGAGCGGCAGATGAACCTTCATCCCAGATCCAGCCCAAACATAAAGAGGGCGCGGCGTCGATACGGGGTGAATGCCTTTTGTTATGGCTGGTTGTTAAAAATGGTATTGCACGGCCATAAGGCGCGTCACCATGCCGCTGCTTTTCACCAAAAAACAGCCGCGGCCCTTGACATTTGCGATCTTTCTTCCGTGAAGATCATAGAGCTCGATTTTCCCGCTGCCTGCGGCGTTGAGCGCCCTCACCGTCCCGTCTGCGCCGATTTTGAAAACCGGCGTTTGCGAAGCGCTTGACGTATTGCGAACCATCGGCGTTATTACCGGCACGCTGCTGCGATAGGTGTTCCATATGTAGGTTACAAACTGGTTCTGAGCGCCGCTTGCGTCGGGCAGGCTGTCATTCATCCATCGGTCGACAAAGTCAAAGAACGCATCATGGTTCCATATGCCTTTTGCGTTGAGCAGAAGTGCCGAAAGCATTTCCCCAACCCAATACGGCACGGTGCAGCAGCCGCGGTAGTCCGGGCATCCGTCAACCAGGCCGGCGGGATCGCGGCAGTCCTTTGCGCCGCTGCCGGTGCAGCCGCTCTGGAAATAGTTCTGGCCGCTGCCGCAATTCCATCCCCAAAGAGCCTTTCCGTTTTTACCGTAGTAGGTCTGGTCGTTTTCACCGAAATTGCCGTCCGCCGCATAGTCAATTCCCGCCCCGAGCATGGCTGAGTCGTTCAGCATGAGGCCGGCAAAAACAACGGGCCACTTGCGCCCGCTGAAATGCCCGCCCAGCCGCCGCCCGCCTTGAGAACGCCGTAATTGTCGATGCCGAGCTGGATCATGTTTCTTGCCACCATGATGCGGTCCGCGACGTTGAGCAGGACATAGAGCGATGCGTCGCTGACAAAGTAGACGACGTCCCTTCCGTAGCAGGGCTCGCTGTCGCCGATTTCGCTCCACCAGTTGTCCTCGGCACAGCCGTATTGGATGGTCCAGTTGCACAGATGATCGACGCGCGGCCCGCGTGAGGCATGCTGCAGGTCGGTGCCGCTCGGCGCCGATGCGGGCCTGGGAAGACTGGGCAGCACATTCCAATGGACTTGATTTGTGGTAAAGTACTTTTTATACTCGCCCGCGTAGGACGGCCGGAACGTTCCGGTGTCCGGCGCGGAACTCACCGCGGTAAGGACCGCCTGCGACTGCAGCACGCCGACATTTTTATAATCAGGACCGTCCGGCTTGCTCACGCTCGAAACCATGGACTGGCCGGGCTGAAGCGTGTAGGGAAGGGAAACCCGGTCGGTGGTGTCGAAATCCGCCCGGTTGTCATAGCCCTGGCGCCCGCCGCGCGGATTGACGCAGGTGCCGTTGCGCGTTGCGGTCGGGGAAGGCGAGACTGAGGCAACAGTGGCCGGGCCCACCACCCACCAGTCGCCGGTCACAAACTGGCCTGCTTCGCAGGGTTTGTCAAACGTCCAGGTGATGCCGAATTGGGTTATGGAAGAAACCGTTGCGCTGGATGATGCGGCCGGTATCATCACGACGACTATTAACATTGATAAGATCATTTTCTTCATGTGACGCCCCTTTCGGCCGAGCCGCAACACAACGACCACCACTATCCACTGGCGTTGCAAAGCGGCGGTTCGATTCGGATTATTTGCACCCCCCGCAGACGTTATTATAAAATAAGGATATTCGGAGGGGAATCTAAATTTATTTTGAAGCAGGCTCGCGTTGAACTCAAATAATTCTTCACCCGTTTTCATTGGAGGACGTCCATGCGCCTGATTTTTATCAATATCCTTCTGTTTACCATTATCGCATTTTTCAGCGTGTCGGCCGAAGAACCGTGCCTCAAAAACGCCTGGTCCTCTTTCGGCAAAAAAGACTATAAAACCGCAATTACCTATTGCGACACCTGCATCAAAAAATTCGGCAAGATCTCCCTTGACCAGCAGGCAAAGCTGGAAAAGGACAGCGTGCCGTTGCCGCCCGCGGGAAAAGTGGACAACGAGGCCGAGAAAAACAAGATCTTTTCGCAGGGGCTCATCAATGACGTGGCCACGTCATTTTGGATTAAAGGCGAGTCCGCGGAGCATCTGTATGAAACCTCCAAGGACAAGAAATATAAGAACCTGTCCCAAGAAGCGTTCAAAGGGGCGGTTGAATTGAATTACGGCCGATGCTGGGATCCCAAGGGATGGTTCTGGTCGCCGGGCGACGCGGCGAAGAAGAAGCTGACTGCCAAGTAGGGTTGACATGGGGAGCGTATGATAAAAAAGGCGCTGCCGCACCGGCAGCGCCTTTTTTATTTAAAGCCTACGTCCGAAGGGCGGGGCGGTCATTTCCGGCACAATGCCTTTGCGGTGAACACGTGCCCATCGGCCTCCATGCGGATAAACGCGAGCATGTTGACGGAGGGCAATTTCCTGCTGAAATACCCCGCCGGCATCATGCCGTCGGCAAGCGTGGCGATGCAGCGCCCCGCGACGTCGTACGCCCTGACCAGCACGCGCGCGCTCTTGGGAAGCGCGAACGACACGCTTCTCGACGCGACACGAAGATCGAAGCGCGCCGGCACCGCCTGTATTGATTTGTTAAGGACCGGCGTCGTTCCGTTAAAAATATAAGCGACCGGTATAAAAAATGTCTTTATGATCGTCGCCCCATTGGCCTTTGTCATCAGGATCCGGAGCGAATCCACCGTGACCGGGACGCCCTGAGAATCCGCTATCCCGAACATGGTCCGGCCGCTGTCTGAACCGATTCCCGCGGGGAACAGAATCGACCCCTTGTCCCATTCGCGGCCGATCACGGCGCCGTGGTACAACGGATCAACGTAGATCCGCACCGCCGTATCGGCGAAATAACTGAACGTAATGTGCATCGTGTCCTTGAAATTGAGCGTTTCCGGCGACGCGGGCGAGATTTGCACATTGTAAACCGAGTCGGAGCCATAGACGTATGAAACGGGAATAAACATGTTGACAAACGTGTCTTGCTGACTGGAATCTTTCATGATTGCCTGAATTGAATCGATACGGCCGATCCCTGAAGTGGGGGCGATGATATACCTGGACATGGTGTCGCTTCCCGCATCAATCGGCAATGCACCTTGACTGGCGCCTACATATTTGCCCTGCCACATTCCCAGGCACCAGATCAACGAGCCATGGCTCCATACCGTGGTGTAGTTGAAATTCGCATAGACCTTCTGCCCATTGGCAAGGACGCCGGGGCTCGGCGGTGCCAGAACAAAGTTAGAGAGCGAGCTGACCGGCTCGTAATAAATCCGGATGGTTGCGGGAGCAACCATGTCAACCGACCGCCATACCGCGGAATGAATGTGCCAGAAAAGACCTCCTGAGCTCGATTGTTTTGCCGAATCAAGATTGCAGTACGTCGTGCCCCCGATCACAACACTGTCGGCCTGCGCATGGACCGTGCCGTTCGCGTTGTAGGTGACGATGCGCAGCGAGAGGTCATAGCCATATTTGAGGACCTGCAGCTTTCCATAAAGCCCGGTTTTCGTTATGTAAATCAGTACCGTTCCCGTTGGAATCTGGTTCGAGACGCTGTCGCTTCCGTCAAGCGAGCTGTAGGGGATGATAAATGAGGAATCCATGGACAACGTCAGATTGTCGAAGGAAACGATGTTCGGTTCGTAATATATCCCGATCGTCGCCCCGTTCATCATGGTCAGGACCCGGTTGTTGCCACCGATGATGTCCCAATGAAAGTCCGCGGAGGGGGCAAGGGTTTCCTTTGCCGAATCAAGACTGCATTCGAACGTCCCCCGTATTTCAACGCTGTCCGCTTGCGCATGCACCGTGCCGTCCGCGTTGTACGTTACAATCTTCAGCCACAGGTTGTACCCGTAGTTGACGACTTCCATTTTCCCCAGCAGCCCGCTGTTTGTTTTGTAAACGAGGATCGTTCCCGTGGGGATCATGTTCGACGAGCTGTCACTCCCGTCGATGGAGCCGGCCGGAATGGTGAACGACGCGATGGTCGCCCGCGTCAGGTTGTCGAACGACACCGTCTGCGCGAAAGACGACCACGCCAACACCAATCCTGCCGCAATCGAAATCAAACATAACTTTTTGAACCGCATACGTCTTGCTTCTCCTTTCATTGAAGTTTAGTAAAGTAAGGTAAAACTGCCGTGGCGGTAAAAATTATATGACACCTTTCGGCGTCTCATTATCGGAACGGCATCGGTCACGGGGGAGATGTTGGTTGCCTAGCGATAATGAATGCAACCGGTTTCTATCTCACGCTCCTGATGCACCTTCGCATCCTTATCACGCCATCCGTTTTCGGGTTCCTTCCTGCAACACAACGTCTAATTATAAGGTTTTATGAAATTTTTGTCAACGTGATTATGCACGAATGACCGGTGATCGTCTCCGGTTGCATTTTCCCCGATGGAAAAGGCGCTGCGTGCAAGGCAGCGCTTTAGCAAATTCCAACTTCAATCAAAGCGCGGCCGTTATTTTGGCTTCATCCCGAGCCCGATTCCGTAATAGGCAGCCACCTTGTCGCGGAACGCCGGGCCGTAAATCCTTCGTCCGTCGATGACCACCGAGCGCTTCATGAGCTTGTTGAACGTCGCCGCGCTCAGCCGCTTGAACTCGTTCCATTCGGTCACTACGATGCAGCAGTCTGCGCCCGTGATGCATTCCTCGGCGCTTGACGCGTAGGATATTTTTATCGTGTCCTTGATGAACCTGTTTTGGGCGTTGGGGACCGCCACCGGATCGTACGCCACTATGTCGGCGTTCTCGGCAAAGAGATGGTTGGCGATCTTGATGGCCGCAGCCTCGCGCATGTCGTCAGTGCCGGGCTTGAACGAAAGACCGAGCAGCGCGATGCGCTTGCCCTTGAGTTCCCCGAGCGCCTTGCGCACGAGGCTCACCACGTGCGACGCCTGCTCGATGTTGACCTCCTCGACCGTCTCGAGGAGCGCGGGCTCGATCTGCCGCAGCTGGGCGAACGATATGAGCGCCTTGACGTCCTTGGGGAAGCAGGACCCGCCGTAGCCGGCGCCTGCGTTGAGGAACACCGGGTTGATGCGCCAGTCCGCGCCGATGCCCTTGACCACCTCGTAGATGTCGATTCCCGGAATGCTCTCGGCGATCCTGGCCATCTCGTTTATGTAGGAGATGTTCATGGCGAGAAACGTGTTGCGGCCGTATTTGACCATCTCGGCGCTCTCCAGGTTCATGCGCAGCACCGGCACCTTCTGCCCTTTGTAAAGCTCATTCGCGAACGCCGCCAGGAAATCGCCGGACTTCCTGTCGAACTCGCCGATCACCACGCTGTCGGGCTCGGACGTGTCCTTGACCGCCGCGCCCTGCCGCAGGAACTCCGGGCTCATGCACACGCCGAAGTCCCTGCCCGCTTTTTTCCCCGAATATTGCTCGAGCAGGGGAATGATCACGTTCCGGGTGGTCCCCGGCACAATGGTGCTGCGCGCGACGATCACGGAGTATTTGTCTTTTTTCTTGAGGGCCTTTCCGATCGCCGCGGCCGTGTCCTTGACAAGGCTCAAGTCCGCCTCGCCGCTCACCAGGCTGGGCGTGCCCACGGCGATGAAACAGATATCGGACTTCAGGGCGGCTTCCTCCCTGCCGTGCAGCGCCTTGAGCGTGCCTTTCTTCACCGTTCTCTTGATAATGGGGGCGAGGTCGTTCTCAAAAAACGGCGCCTTGCCCGCGTTGATCGTGTCGACCTTGGCCTTGTCCTGGCTCGAGGCGAGCACCGTGAACCCCCGGTCCGCAAACACCGCTGCCGCGACCAGTCCCACGTATCCGGTGCCGAGGATCGCGATGCATTTGTCTTTTGGCATGATGGAGCTCCTTTATGAAAGGTTGATGGAAAGATGATAAAAATAATTTTTGGCACGTGAAAGGAGCCGATATCGAGGGTTACACTGCCGTCGTAAAGAGATAGATGATGATTTTCTGACCGCTGAATTCCGATCGCTTATTCATCAGACCGCTTCGGTATAATCCAAATCCTTCCCGTATGTCTCCTCGATCTGCGCAAGCGCGATGAAAGCAATGATGACAATGACCGCTCCGATCAGAATTGCCGAAGGTAAAGTTCCAATTCCGGGCCGCAAGCCCTTAAACGCAATGGTGAGGAGCGCGGTGAGGCCGCGCACGAAGTTCGGGGCGGTGATCGCCGCGGTTGCGCGCAGGTTCGTGCCGAACTGCTCGGCCGAAATGGTGACGAACAGCGCCCAGTAGCCGCAGGCCCACCCGATAAACCCGCACAGGCCGTAAAACACCGGCAGGGAGGCGCCGCCGCACAGGAAATAGGCGGCGCAGGAAACGGCGGTAATGATCATGAACGCGAGAATGACTTTGTTCCTCGTTTTAAATACTTGGCTCAGGTATCCGTTTGTCAAGTCGCCGAGGGAAAGGCCGGCGTAGTAGAGCAGCACCGTCCTGCCCGCCAGCGGCGCCGGCGAAAGCCCGAGCGCAGCGCCGATTTCGGGCGAGAAGGTGATGAGGATGCCGATGGCGTACCAAATCGGCATGGCAAGCAGTATCACACAGGCGTAACGCCTGAGCCTTTTCGCATTGGTGAAGAACGCGAGGAAATTCCCGCGCGCCACGTTTTGCGACTTGACCTGCGCGAACAGGGCCGATTCCCGCACGCCGAGCCGCAGCAGCAAGAGCATGAACCCGAGCCCGCCGCCGATGAAATAGGCGGTGCGCCACGCGAACAGGTCTCCCACCAGCGACGCGCTCACCACGCCGAGTACGCCGATGGCCGCCACGAGCATGGTGCCCCAGCCGCGGCTGCGCTTCGACATGAGCTCCGAAACCAGCGTGACCCCTGCGCCGAGCTCGCCCGCAAGGCCGAGCCCGGCGGCAAATCTGCACGCGCCGTAAGCCGCGACGCCGTTTACCATGCCGTTGGCAACCGTAGCGGCAGAATACAAGATGATGGAGCCGAACAGCACGCGGCGCCTTCCCCAGATGTCGCCGATAATGCCCCAGGCGATCCCGCCCGCGAGCATGCCCAGGAGTTGCGCGTTGAGCAGGTCTATGCCGGTTGACAAAAGCGCATTGCCTGCGACGCCGAGCGAAGCGAGGCTCTGGTTGCGAACGATGCTGTAGAGGAGCAGGTCGTAGGCGTCGACGAAAAAGCCCAGCGCCGCCGCGACTACGGCAAGGGCGATGGCAACGCGGGAGGGATTCTGGTTCATGATGCTGGGGTATTTTCCAAGGTTATTTGCCGCTCGGCAGTAAGTCAAACTTCGGGATAGCATGCAGGTCTGAAAGCAGGGAACAGTGGTCGCGCCAATACACGTGCATCTGGGGCTTCACCCACGAATTGTCGTGAAGCGTTCCCGCGCCGATCACCACCGTGTTCGGGCTCGAGGTCATATCGGCATAGAGCGCCGTTCCGCAGCGGGAACAGAAATGGCGGATCAGCGGTTTGCCGCTGTCCCCGAGGTATTCGTATTTTGTCAAATTGTTTCCCGTTGCCTTGAAGTCGGATTTGTTCAAACCGACAACCACCGAAAAAGCCGAGCCCGTGGCCTTTTGGCATGAGGAGCAGTTGCATATCGCGGTGAATTTCGGTTCGGAAATGCATGAATAATGCGTTGATCCGCAATGGCAGGAGCCTTCGATTTTCGGCATTTTTCCTCCATGATTGATCGCCATGAACGTTATAGATAAACTAAAATCCGCGCGGACGGTCAACTTTTATTAAATAGGGCATTTGACATCACCTCAGTGGCGCGGTATTTTCATGTATTATGAGGAAAATTGAAAGCTCTGGCGGCGGAATTCTCACCAAAGTAACAGGAGGCTACCATGAAATCAGTGCGTTTGTTCGGTATGTATGCGATTATGGCCGGAATCATCATCATTCGGTCTTCCAGCGGACAATGCACCAAGGACACCGACTGCAAGGGCGACAGGGTTTGCGTCGATGGAGAATGCGTGGAGCCGCAGAAATCGAAAACTGAAGGTTCTTCGGCTTCTGAACCTGAAAAAACAGGCAAAACGGGAAATCCAGGATGGGCGTTCGGCGCGGCCATCACCGGATATGCGTGCGCTCCCGTTATCCTGGGGCTTGGCATCGCCTCCGCGGCGACCACGGGAAGCGACGCCTCCCTTCCGCTCGGCGTCAGCGCATTTTCGGTGGGCGTGGCCACGTTCCCCGTGACCGCCGTGGGCGGGGCCTCGGCCCGCATGAACTCGGGCGCGCGGGGCGTGCTCGGCCTTCGGATCCCAGGCTACATCGCTTACGGCCTTGCGCTGGTAAACGGCGGCGTGCTGATCGCCTTCAGCATTGCCAACACGAATGTGACCATTCCCGCAGCCCCCATCGTCACCTGCGCCGCCCTCGGCACCGCCGGCTGCGTGCTCATGTCAACCGACGCGCTCATCTCCGCGCGCCAGGCCGCCAGGGGCGGCTCCAGCGATGCGGACCATCAAGGCACCTTGCGGCTTTCCCTTGTTCCGGCCCGTAAAGGGGCGGGGATGCGGGTTGAATATTTGTTTTGATGAAGGCCGGGTAGAATGAGCCCATCAGGATCGGAATGCTAAAATGATCGCGATGGAGTGGTAGTATTCTTGGCGATAATTTGAGAGGGATTTCTGACCGCGCAAGAGCTATTTCTTTTTTCCTTTTTGGCTGCTCTCCCGAAACCTGAATTTCGTGATCCTTGAAATCAAGCCGTAAGGAATTGGCTTATGGAGAGGAATTTTTATTGTACCTTTTGTTGTCTCATATTCCTTCAACTCTTTTTTGAATTTCGCGACGCCGCTTGACGTGGGGAAGATGCTGACGTGGTCTGAAAAGGCCGCGAAATAAATTAAAATGCCGTTTTGTTTGAACGCGGGCATTTGATAGCTCATGACCTCCTGAGCGCCAGGTACGGCCTTGCGGATCACCGCGCGGATTTTCTGTAATTTATCCTGGATATCACCTGGGAATCCGGTTATGTAATCATCAATATCTTTTGGGGCATTGCTTTTCATTCTTAATTCTCCTTTCGTGGCATCTTAAAGTTTCTGTCAAGTGGAATACTATCAAAAAACGCGCCAAATGCTCAACCAGTAATGTCATTTGGGCATGGATTTCATAAATTAAAATTCGCCAAATAAAATTGTATCTCTCCTGTAAAAAACTCTATATTATAGCCATAGATTAGGCCAACCATAATAATCCAAAGGGGGAGAAGTATGGCTTTAAGAACTTCTATGTTAATCGCTTTAGCCGCTTTTATTTTTGCACAAAGCGGCTGGGCCGATACGTACACCGGCGAACCCAGCAACCGTATCAAGATCAACCTCGGCGCAACGGCCTGGAAACTCGTCCAATCGGACGCGGTCGGCGCCCAGGCACTGGCCTACAACGATGCCAACGCCGCGACCGTCGGCCTTCCAAACAGCATGGGCGAGGACGCGATGTTCAGCAACACCGCATCGGGCGGTGGCCCCGGGCCCGGCGGGCCCTATTGGTACCGCAAGAAGTTCACACTCGCCTCCGCCTTTGCGGACAAAAAGGTGTTTCTGGAAATCGAGGGCGCGCATCTCGGGTGCCAGGTCTATTTCAACGAGACATTGCTGCCCACCTCAAGCGCGGTCAATCCTCAGGCGACGCATGTCGTTGGTTTCATAGGGACCATTCACGACGTGACCAGCCTGGCCAAATTCGACGGCTCCGACAACATCGTGGCCATACGCGTGGGCATGGGCGGCGGATTTTTTACCGATCCGGGTTTCTCGACCGTATTCCGGTTCGGACAGGGCTGTGCCGGCGTTTTCAGGCCCGTATGGCTGCACATCACCGACAAGGTGCACGTGCCTTCGAACGTCTATTCGAACCTCAAACAGTGGGGCACCTATGTTGCAACCACGTCGGTTGCGGCCGACCTCTCCTCGGCCGTGGTGAAGATCCTCACCAACGTGATGAACGAGAACGCCACCGACCAGACCGTCACGCTCACCACCAAGATCGTTGACCAATCGAACAACAACGTCGTGGCCTCCAAGGACGCGACCCATCTGGTCGCAGCCGGGCAGACGTACGAGTTCAACCAGACCGACACCATCGCAAATCCCAAGCTATGGTGGCCCAACAACAGCATCTACGGCAAGCCCAACATGCACAAGGTGTATCACATTGTCAAGGTGGGCGGCGTGACCGTGGACGTGTTCGAGAGCCCCCTGGGAATCCGCACCATTACCTGGGACAAGAACTTTCCGTACATCAACGGCAAGGTCCACCACCTGTACGGCGGTGCGTCGCGCTACGACTTTCCCGCGCTCGGCACCGGCCTGCCGCCCGGCATCGAATTCAGGGACGCAAAGCTTTTGGCCGACGTGGGCGGCAACCTGTGGCGGCCCGGCCATTCATCGTGCTCGATCGGGTTCGTGAACGCGTGCGACGCCTATGGCATCATGCTCATAGACCCGAGCGGCGAGGGCGAGGGCGCCTTCGGCGGCTCGTCTCCCTCGGACGCCAAGGGCACCCTGAAATGCGAGCTCCACCGCGACATGATCATCCGCGACCGGAACCATCCCTCGCTCCTTGCCTGGGAGGCGAGCAACGGCGACATGGCGCAGGCCATGGCCGACTCGCTGCGCGGCCTGTCGAACGTCTGGGACTCGCTCAGTCCACGGGCCCAGAACCTCCGGGGCGCCCCGTTTGAAGAGGGCTTCGACGACCTGCATTCCTGCACCTTGACAGGATGCGATGCCCAGCAGAAACCGTTCCATCCCGACTGGCCGTGGTGGGGCGCAGAGTACTGGGGTTCCCCTACGTCGCGCTTCGCGTACGACTACCAGATCCAGTTTTCGGCGGGATTCCTGCACGACTGGGCCGGCGGCATCACGAACAACTGCTTCGGCATGGTGCAGTGGTATTTCGCGGAGACGCCCGGCGAAGTGCAGACCTTCCTCGGCGGCGGCGGCACGGCCCGCTCGTTCGGCTCCTCCATGACCGATTTCAACCGCATCCCCAAGTTTCTCTATTATCAATACGGCGTGTGCTGGGTGCCCTACAGCCTGCAGCCGCGCATCGCGATCGCCAACCACTGGAACCGCTCCGGCGGCGCCGTGCGCGTCGACGTTTGGAGCAACTGCCCCAAGGTGCGGCTCAGCCTGAACGGCACCGCAATCGGGACGCAGGCGCCCAACGGCAGGCTCGGCGCGGCCGGCGGCATCAACGATGTGACCAACACCACCACGCAGCTGCCGTACCAGTGCACGTTTCAGAACGTGACTTGGGCGGCCGGCACGCTCAAGGCCGAAGGACTTGACTCGAGCGGAAACACGGTCTGCTCGGCCCAGCAGGTCACGGCCGGCGCGGCCGACCATGTCGTGCTGTGGGTCGACACCAACATGCAACGGCCGGGCAACGTGAAGATCCCCATCACGGCCAACGGCACCGACGTCGCGCTTATCAAGGCCACCGTGGTCGACGCCAACGGTAACTGGTGCCCGACGGCGGACGGCGTCATCACCTGGAGCGTGGCCGGTCCCGCAACGTACCGCGGCGGCGCAGACCAGTTCGTGGGCGGAACCGGCAACGGGTGGCACTCGCCGGGCGACCCGAACCTCAACATCGAGGGCGGCATGGCTCAGGTCGCGGTGCGGTCGCAGTTCACCACCGGCACCGTCACGGTGAGCGCAACGGTGACCGGGCTGCCGACTCCCAACGCGTCGGTCTCTTATGACATCACACCGGTGCTTGACATCGTGCGCACCGACACGCTGCCCGTCACCGGCATCAGGGTGATGCCCGAGCAGCGCACTGTGGCCGCGGTGAAGGTGGCGATGTCCGGCACGGTGTTGAAATATTACCTGAACACCACCGCGGTGGTCGGCCTCGACATCATGAACGCAAACGGCAGGCTGGTGCAGCGCATCGCGGCGTCCCGACAAAACGCCGGATGGCACCCGATCAATGCCGCGCTCTCGCAGGTGAAGGGGAGCGGCGTGCTGCTATTCAGGTTCATGGTGGACGGAAGGGCGATGAATGTCAAGCAGTTTGTTATGATGAAATAATGAGTTGACAAATTGGAATGACAAGGTGCCGCGGGTGGAGATCCTGCGGCACCTTTTTTTTAGATGCTCTCAAGCATATAAAAATGGGCGTTCCGCCGCTTCGCGGCGGCGGCCCTCCTTCCGGGCTCGGCTGTTCGCCTCGTTCGCGGACCGCCCCGATAAAGTCATAATACGTCAGCTCCCCACCACCTTCTGCGCGGCGAGGAACTCCTCCTCGGAATTGTACATTTTCATCAGGCGGTTGATGCCCACCAATTCGAGGAGCTTTTTCACGTCGCCGCGGTTCGCGATGACGGAGACCGACCCCCGGTGCGCCTGCACGTCGCTGAGGCAGTGCACGAAGATGCCGATGCCCGCGCTGTCAAGGTAGGTGGTTTTCTCAAGGTTGAAGGCGAAATGGTGGCGCCCCTTGCTGATGTACGCGGAAATTTCGTCGTCGAGCCGCTGCGTCATCTGCACGTTGTCGATGTCCCCGGTGATGCGGATCATCGCGATTGTTCCCGTGTCAGAGATTTCGTACTGCATGGGAATTCCCTTCTAATCCTTCATCTTGCCTTTCAAGAGATTATACCGTTTGCCAAGGGCCATGGCAAATGATATTTATTTGTGCGTCGCAGTAAATTTAAATATAAATGGGCGTTCCGCCGCTTCGCGGCGGCCACCTTTCAACTTCCAACTTTTAACTTTAGACTCATAAGGAATGCCGCTGCGCGACGATTAAAAAGATCCGAGTAAGGAAATCTGGGAAAAATGGCGTAATCGTGTGCCACGGTCCCGGCAGTGTTTATACCCAATAATGCTGGATTTTATGATTGAATTTCAACCAGGAAAAAAAACCAAGAGGTCACATACGACATGGAAACGCGTCAGCTCGCCACGATCTTGTGCGCCATGAGAAACTCCTCTTCCGAATTGTACATTTTCATGAGGCGGTTGAAGCCGACCATTTCGAGGAGGCTCTGCACGTCGCTGCTGTTGGCGATAATGGAAACAGACCCCTTACGCTCCTGGACATCGCACAGACAATGCACGAAGAGGCCGATCCCGGGGCTGTTGAGATAGGTGATTTTTTCAAGGTTGAAGGCAAAATGGCGGCGTCCTCTCCTAATATACGCTGAAATATCCTTATCGAGTTGTTGCGTCACCTGGTCATCGTCGATGTTTCCGACGATGCGGATCATCGCGAACTTCCCCGCGTCCGAGATTTCATACTTCATCCGAGTTCCTTTCGCAATTCGGGCAATGACCGGGGATCAGATTCCCCGGGGCAGCCGCTCCTTAACGGATTGCTCCTTTTTCCAGATTTTACGTTTATTCATGGTTTGAAGCAAATGAAATTTCATTGCCCTATAAGCCATTGAAGCGCTTCGTCGGAATTGGAGAAGATGCGCAGATTGAAGCCGCGGTTCACGGCAACGGTCTCAAAAAACGCGTCGTCCCGCTCAAATTCCTTGAGGTCAACCAGCGCCGCACGGTTGATCACATTGAGGTTCCGCACCGTGGGGAAAAACCTGCTCGGAATATCATAGTCCTCCCTGATGGGCAAACGGCCCTCCAGTCCGCGGATGTCAAGCAATACCTTTGAAAGCTTCTTTTCGGCGCACGCCGCGTAAATGTCGGGCACAAAGCGTATTATTGCTTCACGGGTGCGTTTTCCGATCGCGCAAACGTGCAGGATGCCGCCCTTCTCTTTATATTCCAACGGCATACTTGTTCGACCTGAATAGGTTGCGCCGGTTTTCGATCCCGGCTGTTTTAAGACGATGGGAGCCTTATTGAAGATAAAATGCAATTCGGAAGTTGATTTTGCAAAGTAATTTTCGCATGTCAAATGCCTGACATGGCCGGGCTAGTCGTTATTATTTTCTGGGCATCATCGGTTCAACAATATAGCTATAAGATTAAAGAATGTTTATTTAGGGAAACACGACCAAGATGGTCGTGGCACACGGAAGGATTATTATTCGTAGGAATAGAAAGAAAAGGTCACCCGCCCGCATGCATAGAGAGGGAAGGGAGATGAATTTGTTTTTAAATATAAACAATACGCCTTAAAAAGCCTACCTTGCAAATGCAAATGGATATAGTATTACGGTGGTATCATTTTTTACAGGTATTGCTCCAAAATCCCATTTATAAATCGTTAATATTAAATTTAACGTTAATAGCGCCGCTATCCCCTCGACCTTGGTGTGCACATGGTCCAGCTGGACAGTGGCCCGGATTACCTCGATATCGTCGTCCATGCCGTCGAGATGCATGAGATCTTCCTTCGTTTATTTCACACCATAACTATTCCATTCATGATCGTTGTAGACAATTCGAACAGGCGAAACAATCAATGTCCCCTCACTCATTCTTCCTAAACGCCCTAAACCTCACCACCTCGGTCTCTCCCTCTCCGTCCTGCACCGCAAGTTTGTGCTTTCCCTCCTGTAAATCAACCGCGACGTTGTGCTGCACCACGGTCTCGGCAAGAAATTCGCCGTCCAGGTACCAGAACAAATGCCCGCTCGGCCGCTGGTATTCGGCCTTGAAAACGATTTTCTCGTGCTCGCCCTGCAAATTCCTCGGCACGATGATGGAAACGTTTTCAACGGGGTAAACGATCTCTATCGCGGGTTGCGGGTGGGCCACCGGGCATTTCGGGTTGTGGCGCGGAAGCGAATCGGTCTTTATGCCTTGCAGGACCAGAATGGAGCGTACCGACGGCGGGTAGATCGTTTTCACGCGCCAGACCGTGTCGATGCCGTTCCAGCAGCGCGAGCAGACCGAAAAGCCTTTTGATTTACTCACGAGGATGCGCTGATGATACGGGCACAGGGCGGTCTGGTATGCGGTCAGGGGCTGTTCGGCATGGATGGTGTCGGCGCATGCCGGGGAAGGGGAGAGGCCGCTCTGGCGGCACACCGTGACGGTGCGGAGGTCGTATTCCGGCTTTGTAAACCATAGGGGCAGCGACTTGTCGGAGAGCGCATTGAACAGCTCGAACAGCACGGGCCCTGCCGACTGGGCGCCGCCCAATGCCGCGTTTCCCTCGCCCGTGAAATTTCCCACCCACACGGCAATGGTCCATTGCCGGTTGGTGCCGATTGCCCACGCGTCTTTCTGCCCGTAGCTGGTGCCGGTTTTCCATGCGACCGATATTTGGTTGGAAAAGAATTTCCAATAATATTCGGAGCCGGGCCGGTTGAGCTGCGATATGGTTGACAGAACGAGCCATGTGGCTCCTTCGCTGCAGATTCTTGTGGTGTCGTGCGACGCCGGGCCGGCGTATATTTGAAACGGCCGCAGTATTCCCAAATTGCCGAGGCCGCAGAACAGGCGGCCGAGTTCCCAGAGGCTCGCCTCTGCGCCGCCTAAAATCAGCGACAGGCCGTATCCTTCGGAAGAACGGAAAAGCCCCGTGAACCCCGCGTTGCGCAGATCGGAATAAAAATCGTCAACGCCGTACCAGTATAAAAGCCGCACCATGGGCACGTTGAGCGACTGAATGAGGCTTTGCCGCATGGTGGAAAGCCCTGAAAATTCCTTTGAGGCGTTCTCGGGCGCAAAGCTGCCGTAGAACGTGGGAACGTCCTGCAGTTTCGATTCGAGAACGTACGGACCTCGGTCGAGCGTTTTCGCCACAAGATACGGTTTTAAAAGGCTTCCTGTCGAGCGCCGTGCCATAACGCCGTCCACCTGGCCGCCGCTTGCCGTATCAAAAAAGTCCTGCGAGCCCGCGTACGCGCGGACAGCGCCGGTCTGCGTTTCCGCAACGAGCGCCGCGATGTTCTTCACGCCTTGTGATGCGTAAAGCCTGTTGTACGTGCGCGCGATTTCCTCAACCCGCTTCTGGATGCCGGGGTCGAGCGTGGTCTTTACGATTGTCGCGTTGGTCAACGCGAGCGCGCGGATTGAAAAGTGCGGCGCCCGAAACGGCACCATGCTCGCGGCAGACGGCAGTGGCTCGCTTTGCGAGAGCATGCAGGTCATGCTGTCGATGAGTCCTCTTTTAAGCAGCGTTGCAAGGCCGCGGTCGCGTTTCTCCTTGAGTTTCGCACGCTCTTTTGCGAGATTGAGCGCGGACGGCGAATTGGGGAGCACGGTGAAGAGCGCGGCCTCTGCCCAGGTGATCTGCGAGAGCGGCTTGCCGAAATACCGCCACGACGCCGCGTGCACGCCGACGATGTTGCCGCCCATGGGAACGTGGCCGGCGTAGAGCCGGAGGATTTTCTGTTTGCTCATGTGCAGCGACAGTTTGAGCGCGCCCGCGCATTCGAGCGCTTTGTTGAGGTAGCTGCGCTTTTTCGGGTGCGACAGCCGCATCACCTGCATGGTGATGGTGGAGCCGCCGCGCACGCGGCGTCCGGTTTTAATATTGACAATGAGGGATTTCACGAGCGCGAGCGGGTCTATTCCCAAATGCGAAAAGAAGCGCCGGTCTTCGCATGCGGTCACTGCGGCAATGTATTTGCGGGGCAGCGGGTCTTCAGGGACCGGAAACCGTATCTGCCCGTCGGGCGCGGCGGTCACGCGCATGAGCCCGCCCCTGCAGTCGTACACCACGCGGGAATAGGACTCCTTGAACGGCGGGCCAGGGGGGATGATGAGCCAGATGGTGATGATAAGGAAGATAATGATGATCGAGGATAAGAATTTATGCTTGAGGATTAATTTGATGATGGCGGAAAATATGGATTTATACCGTTGAAAAGTATTTGTCATGAAAAAATATTTTCGGTTGCAATAGATTTTCTTTTAACCGTCACGCCTCATCCCCAGCCCTTCTCCACAGCGTGGAGAAGGGAGCAGAAAACTGTTTTCCCCTCTCCGCTTGTGGAGAGGGGACGGCCGCTTGCGGCCCGGGAGTGAGGCGACGGTTGCCCGCGAGCGGTTGAACGGCGGAAGCCGCACCCCAGGGGGAGCCTTCCCCCACCAGATAAACTTTATCTTTACTTTACACTCACCTCCGCCCCGCCAATCCTCGCGTAGTAATCCGGCGAATACATGGGCTCGACCGTGATCGGCGGCAGCTTGTAAACACCCTTGAACGTGGGGTTGCATTTGACAACGAAGTTCGCCTCGTTGTTGTAGCCGAGGTCGAAGAACCAGTTCACGCGGTCGTCGCGGATGTCCATGTAGGTGCCGTTGGTCGCGTTCAGGTTGTTCACCCACTCGGGCAGCTCGGTGCCCTCGAGCCGGTTGTTGATGATCTCCCATCCCGACGGGAACAGGCTCGACAGCGCGAGCTGGGTCAGGCGCTCGTGCGTGGTGCTGCGCACGCGGTAGCGCACCCAGAACCCGTCGCCCTGCCTGATCTGCTCGATCGTGATGGGCGCGCCGTCCTCGTCGTAGAAGTTGCGCGTGAGCTCGATGCCCTTCTGCTCGGTCTTTATCCTGTTGTCAATGGGGATGCCCTCCTCGAACAGGGTGACGAACATGGGGTTGTCGCTTTCGGTGGAAATGGAGACCTCCTTGTCCCAGAGGTCGTTTGCGTCGAGCTTGGTCTGGTACGCCTTGATCACCAGTTTTTCGGTCTTGCCGCCCCGCACCGACACGGTAAACGGCACGGCGCCGCCGGTGATGGGCGACTTGGCGTAGACGGTGGAAATGGCGAGAAGCGAAAACGACGTTTCCTGCGTGGAATACCATCCCCACGGATAAAACGACTTTGCCACGGAGCTCAAAACGCGCGCCGCGCCTGTCATGTCGCCCATTTTATAATCGAGGTAGGCGACAAAAGCCATGTCGCGCAGCGACGAGCCGTACGTGCCGCTCATCTCGCGGTAGGTGGAAATTTCCGTGACCATGAATTTGTCAACCTCGGCCGCGGCCGGCTTCTGGCCCGCAAGATAATAGGCGGCCGCGAGCAGCTTCTTGGACAACGGGTCAAGCTCGCGGAGGTAATTCTCGCGCACCAGGTTCATGGCGCCCTGGTTGGGCCTGCCCGCGAGCGAGAGCAGAAAGAGCCGGTAGCATTGGTAGCGGTGGTCGCGGCTGTTCACGGTCTTTGCCTCGCGCTCGGCGTTGTCCAGCCAGTGGTTGAACAAGTCGTCGGGCACGTGGTAGCCCGCGCTTCTCGCCTCGATGAGGAAGTGTCCGGCGTAACTCGTGCACCAATCGGCGTATTCGCCGGCATACCAGCTTCCCAGCGGCCAGTACGAGAACCCGTTTCCGATCCTGAACGACGACAGCTTGTTGATGGCCGCGTTTACGTTGTCGGTGACCATTTGCTTTTCCACCGACGTGAGGTCGAGCAGGGACCCGATGAATAATTGCGGGAACGCCGACGACGTGGTCTGTTCGATGCAGCCGTACGGATAATGGATCAGGTCCTTGTACCGTTTCTCGATCTGGATGTCCGGGAACCGGGTGAAGCTGAAGCGCGCGCGGTTCGTGGGCTCGATACCGAATTTTTTCGGCGTCATGGTCACGCTTTTCCCTTTTGTCACCACCGTGTCAATGGCCTGGATGTAATACGGGTTGGGGCAGGTGACGGGCAGGTCCACCTCGTCGGAGGCGGATTGTCCCCGGCCCGTCGCGTTCACGACGATCTTGCCCGCGCCGATCTGTCCCAGCACGTCAACCAGGAACGACACTTCGGTCTCGCCGGGCTGGCCAAACCTGCAGCCGGCAATGGCGGGCCCGGCCAGGGACAGCGGACCGGAAACCTTTATGGAGACCGTTGCGGTGTCAACCGATTTGTCCATGGCAAACACCGAGACCGGCACGTAAAACCTGTCGCCCGGACGCGCCACGCGCGGCACCGTGGTGAGGATCATGAGCGGCTGGCGAACGGGCACGGTCTTTTCCACGGACGCGTAGCTGTTCTGTGCGCTTCCGATCAGCATGATGCGTACCGAGCCCACGTAATTGGGCATCTCAAACCGGGTGGTGACGCTCTTTCCCGGCTTAATGGCGATCGGCCCGGCAAAGAGCACCACGGGCTTGAAGCGCTGCACCTTGGATTCGCCCGCGCGCTTGCGCGCCTCCTCCATGTCGCCGCCGATGGAAAACCGTTTGTCAATGTCGGGGTAGATGATGCCGAGCACCTCCTCGAGGTTGTCGCGCGTGACCACGCCGAGCCGCAGCTTGCTGAAGAAGAACTTCCACGGGTCGGGCGTCTCGAACCCGGTGAGGTCGAGCAGGCCCTCGTCGACCACGGCTATGGTGTAGGTCGCGGTCTCGGGCGACTTGGACGTCACGGTAATGTCGAACTTGTCCTTGGGCTTGATCTCGGCCGGCGCGCTCATCGTAAGTTGCAGCCGCGTCGAGAAATCCTCCACCGCGATGGGCTTCACGCCGTAGATGCGCATGGGCACGTCGTTCTTCACCTGGCTGTGCGGCTGGATGAGCGAAAGCACGGCATAGCAATTGGGCACCATGTCCTCGGTGATGTCGAGCGTGAAGCTGGTGCGGCCCGGCGTCACCTGCTTGATCTCCTGGTGCAGGATCCGTGCGCCCTGCTCGAGCGTGAACAGCACCATGCCCTTCTGCGGCGTTTCGCAGGAGACCTGCATCCGGTCGCCGGTGTAATAGAGGTTCTTGTCGGATGCGATCTGCAGAAACACCCGCTCCTTCTTTTCCTGCGCCGGGCCCGCGCCCCACGACGACGCCCAGAAGAACATGCCGCAGGTGTGCCCCGACACGGCGTCGGTGATCTCGATGAAGTTCTCGCCCTCGTCCTCCACCTCGAGCGCCTGTTTCACGGGCTTGTCGGATGACACCAGGGTGTATTCGGCGACCTTGTACGTGGTCTTGAGCTCCCTGAAGTCGGGCTTGGAGCGCGAATCGTAGTCCCACCACCAGTAGCCTTTATTGACGTACCATTTCACGGTGAGCTTGTGGCCGGGAACGGGCTTGCCGTTCAGGCCGGTCACGATGATCGGCAGCTGGTAGGTCTGGCCGGTCTGCGCGCTTCCCCATGACGACGCGAACGGGCTCTTGAACCCGCAGTACGAGCGGTACGGCGCGATGAGCACTTTTTTATTATTGGAAGTGAACCCGCCGCCTTTTTCAAAAACCTCGGCGCGCAGGACCGCGCTCACGAGCTCGGGCGCGTTTTTCGCGTCGTCGGCGTCGTAGGAGAAACTGTATCTTCCGTTATTGTCAAGGCTCTGGTCGAACATCTCTTCCGCGCGGCGCTGGAACTTGGCCAGGGGATGGCCGAAGGTGTAGTCGTCCCAGGCCGCAAGCCGCAGCGGCACGGGTGAAAGGTCCACGAGCATCTTCGCGCGCAGGCCCGCCGAGGGCATGCCGAACAAAAACCGGGATTCGAGCACGCCCGCTATCTCGGTGCTGCCCGGCGTGAGCGTGTCGGGCGTCTGGATGAACACCTTGAGCCGGTTGGGCTTCACGGTTTCTATTTTAAGCTCTTTTGTAAATGTCTGGTCGGCGATGGTCAGCGCCGCGCGCCACGAGCCGGTGGGGTCCGAGATGCCGGTGACGATCGCGAAATACACGTGGCCGTTGGGCCCGCATTTCTGCATCGCCTCGTACACCACCTGTTCCTTGGGATTGTACACCTTGAGCGTCACGGGCTGGTCCGCCGGCGGCGCCTTGCGGTTGGCGCGCACGATGGCGGCGAGGTGGACGGTGTCGCCGGGACGGTGCACGCCGCGGTCGGCGTAGATGAACATGTTGAGGCCTTTTACCCCTTCGTCAACACCGGCCACGTCGAACGACGAGGTTTCCCAGTTCGGGTGGTCGAGTCGGATCAGGGCGATGCCGGCGCTGTGGTCGCCGCGCAGATAATAGCCGTTCGACGGGTCGCTGAACAATGCGTGGCCGCTCGCGTCGGTGGTCTGCTTCTGGACAAGCTGGTTCTGGTACGTGTAAAGCCCAAGCGTTAGCCCGGCCTCGGGTTTCGCGTCGATCACGTTGACCGCGTAGGCGTGCAGGCCGTCGGCCGCCTGCTTGATGGTGAGCCCCACGTCCGAGGCGATGAGCAGCTTGCTCTTGTTGCCGTTGCGGTAATAGTAGCCCTCCTGCGCCGGCGTGTTGTAGTAATTGTCGCCCGCGTAGAACAGGTCGCCTTCCTTGATGTCGTCGCGGTCGGTGACGCATCGGCCGGTAAGGTCGTTCTTGTTGAATCTGAGGTTCACGATGAACCCGGCGTTGCGCCTGCCCTTGAACACGTGCGAGAGGTCGATCTCGCTGCGGATCCACTTGTTGCGGTCGGTGGTGATCACGAGCTCGCTGTCGAGGATGCATTTTCCCACTCTGTCAACGTCATTGTACTGGTTGGGCTCGTACCCGCCGTAATAGTCGCCCTCGCCCTCGTCCTCGTCGTAGTAAAAGCGGGAACGGCCGTGGGCCTTTGCCTCGCTCAGCAGGTTGCTCTGGATAAAGAAGCCCAGGTTATTTTCATAAATCTCGGTGATCCTGCAGTGCACCTTTCCCACGTTGACCGATTTGAACTGCAGCCTGAAGTTGTTGTCCGACGGCAGGTAAATGCCCGGGGACAGCCACAGCAGTTCGGGCTTGAGGTTTGCAAGCGCGATTTCCGCGGTGTAGGTGGCGGCGAGCCTGGTGCCGAAGGAACTGGGAAACCCCTTGGCAATGGTGACCGTGTATTCCTGGCCGATCAGGAACTTTGCCGAAAGCTTGAGGAATTTCTTCTCCACCGACACCGTGAAGGGGAGCGGCGGCTCGATCTTGACATAACCCGAAAGGTCCGTTCCGGTGCGGATGGGATCGCTGAAGCGGAACCCGTACGCGCTCTGCGCCGCCTGCGGGTCGCTCATGTCCATGTGCGCGAGCACCTTGAACACGTTGATTTCCGGGAGCATGGCCTCGGCGGTCCATTTGCCCTTGTCAACCGTGTAGCTGCCGGGCAGGGAGAACGCCAGCATCTGGCCCGAGGCCCCGCGCTTGAGCTGCTCCGACGTGATCTTCACACGGCCCTGGTCCTGTCCGTCCTGCTCGATGCCGAGTTTCACGCTGCGGCCTTTTGTCTCGCATTTCAGGTCATTGCGGATTTTGTTTATGTCCACCGGCTGCGCGAACGCGGCGTATCCTCGGTAGCGCACCGTGTTGAGCCCGCCCGTGTCCGGCTCGAAATCCCCGGAAAATTCCACCACCTCCTGCTCCGCGGTCTTGAAGGAGAACTCGAAATCGTTGACGTTGCGCTGCGCGCCGAACGCCTCCTTGCCGTGCAGCACCGCCTCGTAGGTAACGCCGGCGCCCAGCGGTTTATTGGGCGTGAAGCGCAGCTCGGTCTGGCTGACCCACTTGGCAGCACCCTTGATCTCAGGCTTGAAGCCGAAGGGCGACCGGTCAAGCGCCGTGCCGCTGAGGTGCGGCGGGACCACCGGTTCGTTGAAAATGATGTCTATGGTCGCGAGCACCGAAATGATGGCCGGCGGCTTTCCCACCACGGTTTTGTTCAGGTCGAGCGGACGGTTGATGAGCTCCTGCACCGACGCCGCGGGCGGGAGGCCCTTTTCTCCGTGTTTCTTCTGGCACGATACGGCAATGAGGCACAGCAGGACCAGCGCGGCGGCTCGTTTCATAAGGGCTCCTTGCGAAAGGTGAGGGCGTGATGGAAGGGCATGGTGGTTTCCGGATGAGAATACAGGTTGTAAACTAATAAATAGAAGGAGGCGGGGCAAGAAATGGGATTACAGTGTCATTGCGAGGAGCCGCAGGCGACGAAGCAATCTCCGGAAAAGAAAATAAAATTACGGCGGGATTCGCTGGATGCCGGGAAGAGACGGTGGAGACGGAGCAGGATGAACCAGGGCCTTCGTTGCACACAGGACAATACGGTGAATACTTTTGTTTATTTAGAAGCCCAACGTGCGCGCAACTGGGTGCCGTGGCCGAATTGCCGACATGACGGCTGCGAACGAAGCGAAGACGCCGACGGAGCCACCAGACAGGCCATTGCAGCACTTTAACTGTTAGGTGCTGTTTGTAAACCACCTACCTTAGTGCAAGTCTTTTTTTCGGCGGCGGTCTTCGGCTTTTCGGTTTTTGTATTTGCAGCCCCCGTTTTTCAATTTCTTCCGGCGGCGGCTTTTCTTGTTTCTTTGAAGCGCTGTTTTCAGTGGTTAAAAAAAAATATAATAATTTGAGCGTTAAAACGTATTTTGCTTCCATTATTCCATCTATTAGGATATGCCGGAAATGCCAAATCTGAGACGTCGTGCTCGAAAAACATTAGATTTTTGTTTTGCCATTTATTTGGCCGTTCTTCTCGGTGTGGTTGCACCTGCGCACCATCACAAGGATGGCGCGGAACATAGCGACTGCGCAGTTTGCTTAATTTCACATCTGCCCATTATCGCACCATTAATAGTTTCAGTGATTCTGATTGTCGTTAGGTTATTTGTTAAACCCGTCCGGCTTCCTGAAATCATATCCTCTCGTATACCTCATGCTTTCCATTCCCGCGCTCCTCCCGCATTGATTCCGGTTTCTTAAAACACTTCGCTTTAATTTGCTGACCAGCCAGGGAGACAACGAGGGTACTCCACGTCCAAATTATGCATGCAAAACGTATGCATAATTCAGATGGAGTATCTAATATCTAAGTGAACAGGCCAAACCCTCCCGGGCTTTCAGTGGTAATTTATTTAACCATGCGACTCGGGAGGCATATGAAATTCAATTTAAAATTATTGATATATCAACTACGCGTATGCGGTTATTCGGGTAATGTTTTGTCCAGTATTCCCGTGCGTAAATCATTTTTCTTCCTGATAACCGTTCTCTTTACTTTTTCATATTTTGTGCAAGCGCAAACCATGCCGGATTCCTCATCGCAAAAAATACGCTTGCTCGATACGATGACTGTTACAGCCCAGAAACTCAACGAAGCCCGGTTGGACCGCCTCGGAGCCATGTCAAATGCCATCCAACCCACCAGCGTGGTTACGCCCGAGGCCATCTTTCTTAAAAACGCGGATGATTTCACTCAAGCGGTAACGTCGGAACCGGGCGTCTGTGTCTTGACCGGATGCAGTTCATGCGGCTTCAAACAGATTCAGATCAATGGTTTGGGCGCAAATCACACAACCGTGCTTGTCGACGGGCTTCCGATTTACACGCCGGTAACGAGTTTTTACGGCGTTGACGCGCTCACCACCGCCGGAGTGGCCGACATCGACATTTCACGTGGTCCCGGAGCCTCGCTTCTTGCGCCGGGCGCCATGGGAGGAGCCATGGATGTTCGCTTTCGCAACCCTACTCGTAACGCCATCACGGCCGATGCCGCAATTGGCAATAACGACTGGAACCATCTTTCATTCTCGGGAACAGCCGTAGTAGACAGCGCGAAACTCGGCATCCTTGTTGCAGGGCATCACTTTTATGAAGGACAATGGGATGCAGACGGAAACGGCGTTTCGGAGTCACCGTCTCTCAACGACGAAAGCGCCTTGTTGAGGCTCAACGGTCTCATCGGAGAAAACTGGTCGTGGAATTTACGGTATATGCACAGCTACTCTGAGGTTTTCGGCGCGGCCGTGACGTCAAATCATATGGGCGCCGCGGTTGGACCGGCGGATTCGATTCCGTTGTATGTTGATGGAGATGTACGAAAAGCCTTTATAGGAAATCCTCAGGACCTTATCGAATGGGTCCAAACAACGCGAGACGAAGCCGCGGGCGCGTTGACCTGGGATTCGCCACACCTTGGCACATGGCAATTACGGGCGGGCCTCGCCAGCCAATCGCAAGTCTCCGAATACGAAGGAGGCGCGGACTACAACAATGCGGACAACAATGTCGTGGGGGATTTGCGCTGGATGGGAACTGCCTGGGCCAACACCCTTACACTGGGCGTTGACGCCAACATTGAAAGAATGGCGTCGCAATCCCACTACTATTATCAAGTCCTTGGAATTACTCCTGATTCCTATAACGCAACTTTCGGGGGCGTTTACGCGCAGGACGTGTGGAACTTCGGACAGGAGCGAGACTTGTCCCTGGCGCTGCGCCTGGACGATATCGATGTTAATTGGATCAACAAGCCCGGCGAAAAAATCAACAATTTCATAGCCGCGCCCAGGGCCAGCTTGCGTTGGGAATTCATTGAAGGTCTAACCGGGCGCTTGTCCGCCGGTTTAGGCTGGCGGGCGCCGCTCACTTTTTTTGAACTGGATCACGGTCTTTTGAATAACGGATTCGACATAGGCGTTACCAAGTTGGAGAAAGCCGAAGGAGCGGGAGGCTCTCTCGCGTTCGATAGGTCGCAGTGGGAGATAACCGCGGGAGCGTACGTTACCCAGGTTTCGGATCTCGAATTCGTTGACAATAGCCCCTCTTTGCCGCGTCCTGTCTTGCGTAACGATTCCACTCAACTCACTTTTTTAGATGTTGACGCCGAAGCCTCTTATATTCCCTGGAATTGGCTCAAGTTGGGCGTCGGGGTCGAACACCAGCAGATTCCCGATCAGTATAAAGCCGTTGAATTGGTGGCGGCCATGGAAACCGAGGTCAACGGACGCGTTGAAATGAATTACGGACCGGCCTCACTTTCCGGAGACGTGGCATGGACCGCGCCGCGCGACTTGACGCCTTACGGCTACGCGGGTCAATACAATGTTTTTGAAAACGGCGCGGCCAGCGATCCCAAACTCACACAAGCGCCTGGTTTTTTCGTGGTCAATATGAAGGCGACCTGGAAGCTCCTTCCCGTTTTGGACCTTTACGCGGGAGCCGAGAACCTGCTTAACTACACCCAGACAGGTTCGGCCCACGACGATCCACATTATTGGGACGACCAGGGCAATTTCAACACCTCGCATATCTGGGGACCGTTGCGTGGAAGGCAAATGTATGTCGGGTTGCGTTTGAAGACATAACTCAAGCCTGTAGAATGATGGGCCTGCCAAAAAAAAACGGCAGGCCCTTCATTCGGTTTCGGCACAATTTTCTCAAAGAAAAAAGATTCTTGAATGGAGAGTAATTTCATGAAAAAAATGGTTCACCAAGTCACATTTGCCGCGGCATTAGCGTGCTGCGTATGTGCGGCTCTCGTTTCCGCCCAGACCGCGCCGCCGTCGATCGACGACGATATCGCGCGGCTGCGCAAGGAGCTGATTCAATCGCAGGTTGACGCCGAGCGAGTTGGCCAGGAAATGCTAAAAGACAAACAAGACTTCGATACCTACCGCGCCCGAACCGCACAACGCCTGGCCCAAACGCAAAGCGAGCTCGATACACTGAAATCTGAGACCATCGTCGTTTCGCGAGCCGATGCCGCGCTCGCAGCCCAGATCAACGGCGTGCTTGCTCAACGCCATGAGATTGAACTGTCGCAGGACGAATTTCGCCAGAAACTGATCTCCTTTTGCAACAGCGTGACTCCTGCGGTAAAGAGGCTGCCGCCGCTTATTATGGCGCCCACGCTCTCCGGCCTTTACCTTCTTATCAATGACCTGACAACCAAGTCGGTCGACGTCGTCGAAGGCAGCACACGTCTGGTACAGATCCTTAACAAACTCGACGAGGCCGGTTCCGGCATCCAAGTTTCTCAGGAAAGCTCGCCGGCGCCGGACATACCCGGCATGGTTTACCGGTTGCGCATCGGGACAATATTCGAGGCGGTGGTCGACACAAAGGGTGAGAAAAGCGCCGTATTCACTGGCTGGGGAGACGATGGAGCTCCGCATTGGAGGAATTTGAATTCTCCGAAAACCGCTATGGCGATTCTTCAGGCGGTTAACGTCCGCGAAGGAAGATCATTGCCCGTGTTCGTGAACCTTCCCCTTGGAGCCGGTGCGGGAAAGGAAGGTGCAAAGTGAAAAAGACGTTTTTTGTAATTCTGTGGCTGACGGTGACGGCATCTTTTGCAGGCAAAGCCGAAAAGATCCAAGCGATAAAGGAAACGGAACGCAAAGAACTCCAGAACGCCCTCGACAAATCGCGCGATAGTCTGCAAGAGCTCGTTACAAAGCAATACGCGTTCGAGCAGCAGGCCGTGGAAATGAAAGAGGCAAACAAGGATGAATTCGACAAGCTGCACGAACAACAGGACCGCATGGAGACGGAACTCGCGCGCATCAAGGAAGAAAAACTCAATCGTGAACAGTCGCTTGCAGATGAAATAAAGAACCTCGAAGCGAAAAAGGAGGAGTGGACCTACCTGCAAAACCAAATAAAAGACATCTTTCAGAAAGACGCCGATGGTCTGCTTGAAGCCTTTCCGCTCGACAAGGAACTTCGACGTGCCGAACTCGAAAAGATCCGGGCGTCCTTGAGCGAACGCCATTCGCCCACGGCGGCGTTTGGAGCTTTTGTCAACTATAGGCTGGCATGGTTGGCCCTCGGGGATTCCATATCCCTCGCCAAGGCCGTGGTCTTGCCTGAAGATGGCAGCCCAAAGCAACTGACCATCTCGCGATTCGGTAACGTGTTCGGGTACGGCATCGACCCGGCCGCGGGAACGTGCTACTATTTGCGCCAAACGGGAAGACTTGGATCTGATCGATTTTCGGTTGAAAAAATTGCGGCTCCACAACTCGCTACTAAGTTGACCGAACAGTTTCCCAAGTGGCTTTCCACCGGCCGGATTACCGGAGACGTGCTGATGGAAGTGATGCAAAATGACCAGGCCCGCATGCTCATTGCGGGAAAAAGACAATCCACTGGTCTTGCGTTGTACGAATCGTTCGCCAAGGGCGGTTGGGTCATGATTCCCATGCTCATGTTACCCTTCTGGGTGCTGTACCTGATGGTCGTTAAAATCGCGCAATATGCAGGGCGGGGCAGCCTACTTAAGAAGCAATACGTCACAGCAATGAAGTTCCTTGAAAAGAAAGAGTTTAACAGCGCACTGGCATGGGCAAAGACTTGTAAGAGAGGGGTGATGGCCCGCATAGTTGCCGCAAGCCTTGAACGGCAAAGCCAGGGTAGGCAAACGGGTGAACGAGCGGCCTACGAAATTCTAACCCTTGAAACTCCGCCCTTACGCCGTCACCTCAATACATTAGCGGTGATCGCGGGGGCGGCTCCGCTGCTTGGATTACTTGGAACCATTAGCGGCATGATAACTCTGTTCGCGGCGGTCACGCACTTTGGAACCGGAGACCCCAAATTTCTCGCGGGCGGAATATCCGAGGCGCTTATCACTGCGAAAACAGGGTTGGCTATTGCCATTCCCGTTCTGTTTATTCACGATCTTCTTCGTGCAGCAAAGGATCGTCTTATGGCAGACCTGGAGAACGATACGATTGCCGTACTCAACGCAGTGTATCCCGAGGAATAGGAAGTGTTCACACCGTTTCTAAAACTATTCTATGAAGGCGGATGGGTGCTGTTTCCCATCTTTGCCGTGTCGGTTGTAGTGTGGCACATCGTTTTCGGAAAGCTAATCCGCTTTGCACATCTACGCACGGCGCGCAAACGGGTCCATGCCATACTTGTGACGCAAAACGTTGAACCGACGACGCGCACCGGCTACCCGGCCTTTGACGTGTTTGTCAAGAGGCTCCTGAAGCCGGGAATCAAACCGGAGCAGGTGGAACGGACGTTTGACGAGCTTGTGATAGAAATCAAACCTGGGCTCGACCGGGGCTTTTCCACGATCACTGCCTGCATCGTTATGGCGCCGCTGTTGGGCTTGCTCGGAACCATCACCGGCATGAACAGCATGTTCGCCATTATCGGCGAGTTCGGTTTCGGCAATCCGACAATCATGGCCAACGGGATTTCCATGGCGCTTGAGGCAACGCTCACCGGTCTGGCGGTTGCCGTGTCGTCGCTTTTGTTCCTTGATTACCTCAATACCGCAAAACAAAAGCTCATTGCCGGTCTGCGCGAAGACCGGGACATAATACTAAGTAAACTTCTCAGCGGCCGTTCCCAGACTAAGGCCGAGCCTATCAAGGGAGGATCAATGCGCCCCGTCAACAATCCATTCCACGAGGAACACCAAAACCCGGAAATCAACCTTGCGCCGTTTGTCGACACGATCATGATCCTTCTGATCTTTTTCGTGGTTACGGCAAACCTTTACGTAGAGACCGGCGTGGACGTATCCAAGCCAAAGGCGCAGAGCGCACGGCCTGCCGGCCAGAAAGCGATACTCATCGGAATCACCCGCGAAGGCACCGTCCACATTTACGGACGACAAACCACGATTGAACGCGTTCGCACGCTTGTGGAGCAGGAGGTGGGAAAACAGCCTGATATTTCGGTGGTGATTGTTTCTGATCGGGATGGCTCGGTCGGCAGGACTGTCGAGGTAATCGACCAATGCACTCTTGCGGGCGCGCAGAAAATATCAATCGCGGCAAACAAGGATTAGCCCCTCATGCATATCCTTTCCTATTGGTTGCTTTGGATCGGGCGTCTAGCGCTTGCCGTTGTGGTGAGCTTTCTCCTGTTCACCGGAGTTTCGCTTTTGCACGCAGCGGTGGGACTCGGTTCCAAGTCGGACAAGCAGCAGGCGCTCAGGATCTCGGCAACGGACATCGTGCGCAAGCCACCTGAGGAAAAAAAGCTGGTGCAGCAGCGCATCCGTCAAGTGCAAACGCCGACGAACCAGGGAAGGTCCCTAGAGAACCAGATGACCATGCGCTTCGCGCCGGACCTGGATGTAGACAATTCGGGGGAAGGGGCGGGTGTGGCGCTGCAAAAGCAGGAACTTTCAGCCGAAGTGTTTGAGCAGGGACAAGTCGACCAGGACGCGTCGCCGGATTACACGCCGCCGATCCCGTATCCTAATCGCGCGGCCGAGCAGGGGATCAAAGGTACAGTCGAAGTGGAATTTGTCGTCACCCACGAGGGAAAGATAACCGATGTCCAGGTCACGAAATCGTCATCGTCTTTGTTCACCGAAGCTGTCAAGCGAGGAGTGGCCCAATGGCGCTTCAAACCGGCGAAGAACAAGGGGATTCCGGTCAACCAGCGGTTCCGCCAAGTAATCCATTTCAATCTTGACCAGTGATTTTGAGTATCATGAAAAGCAAAGCATTCTTCATTCTTATGTTCATTGCCGTGGCAATTCCTGCCGCCGCCATGACCTCGCTTTCCCAGGCTGATTCTGCCTACAACGCCGGGAATTTTCGCCAGGCGATCAAATTGTTCCACACGGCAGCCGGAGAAGGCGAGACTCCGGCACTGTGCTACTACAATATGGCCAATGCGTACTTCCAGCTCGACAGCCTTGCGGAAGCGGTCGTTTACTATCGCGCATGCATCCAGAATGCACCTGATTTCTTCAAGGCCAATTTCAACCTTTCCGTGTGCTATTACCAGCTTAACGACCTCGGCCGTTGCCTAGCATCGATAAAACGCACGCTTGAACTTGATCCGACGCATCAGAAGGCGCTTCTGATCCAGGCCGCTGCGCTGCGCCGCGTGGGCGCAATTGCCAAGGCCGTGGCAGCCTTTGAAAACATAATCAGGCTGTATCCTCAAGTCGAGGAGGCCTACATCGCTCTCGGAGAAATGTACCGCGACATCGGCGATGCGGACGAGGCAACCAAATGGCTCGAATCTTTTCCGCTGAACGGCAAGAACACCTTGTACGTTGATTTGTTGCTTGCCGACTTGTACGAAAAGGCGGGGGACGTTTCCCGATCCATTTCTTATCTTACCATGGCCTTTAATCTAGACACAACTAAACAATGGACCCTGTATCGTATTGCGCAGCTGCACCAGCAATCCGGCAACCAGCTCGTGGCGCTTGAGACCTGCCGTGACGGCATGAGGCGTTTCCCGAACTTCGCGGACATGGCCGTGCTCGCCGGCAGCATCGCTTTTGATCGCCAGCGCATTGACGAAGCGGAACAGTTCTTTGCTCAAGGCGCGAAAAACGGAAGCCCGTCCGCTGTTGTGGGTCTCACCAACGTTCGCGCTTGGCGTAAGGCACATTTTGTTGAGCAGTAGTGGTTGAATAAGAAGATTGCATCAAGATAGAATAGATAGGTATGCTACCACTGTTAAAGGAAGGTGACGCAAGGGTTAATCGGAAGATCACGCTTATATTTGTTACGCCTTTTCTTTTTTGGTTATTGCCCGGTTGCTCCCTGCACACGAATCCCCAATCCATTCAGTCTCAACAACGAAACAACCAAGAATATCTATTCGCAGCTGGCGCACTGCAAGCAATTAATTATCCAGAATAGATTGAATAGGGAAGACCTCCCCAGGTTTAGTACTGTAAAAGTGCGAGTGAAGCGCTGCCGGACGTGAACGCTGGACATGCGCAGCAGTAATGCTGTGCTGTCAAACAAATATCATCCAGTATACGAAAGCCAGCTTTATTGATGCGCATGCCAAGTGAGCGCCTGCAGCTGAACGATCCAATGTTGTCCATGTGGCTGTTGTAGGCTGTTTTCGCCAATTCACTATATTCGTAGAACCCCAGCGTTACTGTTTATATTGTATTTGTTGAATTAATAATTACACGGATTGCCAGAAGTTGCTTTGCCAGATGGACTCTTATAAGGAATGTCCCATCTCTTATTTGGTAACCAATCAGGAATTATAAATAAGTTTCTTTTTGATGTTCTGTAAAGTGATGTTGTTGAATCGCCAACACATCTTTTGTATTTATTCAACTCCCAATAGACGATATCTAAATTTCTACCCTTACCTGGCATTTCCATTGCCATAAATTTTCCATCGCTTGTTTCATAAAGGTACTGTCGAATAAATGGGATTCCCCCAAATTCTCCGTAAGAAAAAAAGAACATTAAAATTGCGAATATGTTAAAAAACGTCTTTCTAATTTTAGTATCTATTTTGACAAACTTTTTAAAAAAATACAGATAAATTACACATAATATAATAGACAATGGGATACTTAAAAATGTTCCGAACATTGCATGCGCGATATTAACAGATATATAAGTTATCGTCAGAATAGTTATTTTTTTATTCATTTTATTTCCAATATTATTCTTTCGCAGTTTTTTTTACCTTTATGAATTGGCGAAGATTGCGTACAACGTTCCAGGCATGCAGAAGTTGCCCGATTGCCGACATGACGCCGGAACGAAGTTGACGGCGACGGAGGCATCAAACCGGCCTTGTGATCCCTTGCACTATTGTTTGTCTGTTTGGGCACCCAAGCCTTCGTTTTTCGTCGCGCTCTTCGGACTTTTTCAAGAAAGCCCTTTCAATACTTATTTTACTCTCTTGAAATCGAGACCAAACATGGTTATTATGTCCTTGGATGCAATGATAGTTTCTCCTGCAAACCTTCCATACCCGATGGTAATTGCCTCAGAATCATTTATGGCATCCAGGAATATTTTTAACCGTCCCATTTTATCGACAATACTTGAAAGCGCCATTCCGTCATGGGTGCATTGAAGTTTAAAAGATTTCAACCGTGGTCGCTCTTCATTAACACAAACGTAATTGCCGCTTCTTTGTTTCCACGTTTCCGTAACATTCAAAGGCCTAAATTGTTTCCCCTGCGGTGAGCGAAAACCGAGTTGCTCAAGGGCAAATACTTTTTCGCCATTGATTTCAACGATACCTACGCGAAGCATCGATAGTTTTTTCAATTTCAAGGGTAAAAAACCGAAAAGCATAAAAAGAGCGCCAAACCAGCCATCGCTATGCGGTTGAAGACGAAATATGCCTGAAGCCAATTTAGCCACGAGATGTTTTCCAGAGACCAAGGTTTCTGCCATTCCCGAAAGTGTGAAAAATCGACCGGTCAGAGTTTTCATTTTTTCAGGTGAAAGGGTTGATGGCATTTTCCCTTGATCTGGTGGAACAGCTATATGATGGCCTTCTTCGAGAAACAACTGAAGAATGTCGACCGCTAATGTATGGTTCATCGTAGCGCCGGTAGATGAGTTTGTCAACAAGGTGATACCAAGTTTTCTCTCTGGAATAAGAACCACAAGACTGAAAAAGTGTGGCGTACCACCATCATGCCAGATTACCTTGCCACCGTGATCGAGTCCCGGTTTACCCATAAACCATCCTAGTCCGCAAATAAAGCTCATGTCTATGGCATTGTCTGGATATTGGGGAGTAAGCATCATATCAAAAGTATTATTATTGACAAAAATGTTCTTGCCGGAATTCAGAATCGAATTCATAAACAATGCCATATCCGGGGCCGTTGAATGAATCCCCCCTTCAGGAACTGCTTTCATCATTCCTTCAAATTGTTCTTTCCCCATTCGGTAAGGTTTTGAAAGAGCTTTTCTTTTCTCATCAGAAAGACCTATTGCCGAATTGGTCATGCCGATTTTTCTTAATAAAACATCGTCAATATATTTGTGAAAAGGCATGCCGCTGATTCGGCTGATAAGCACGCCCAGGAGTTCATATCCAAGATTAGAATAATAGAACATTTGTCCAGGGGGACAAATGGCATATGCGTTTTGAAGGTAGGGCAGAACAGAATGGAAGGCTTCGAGATTATCGTTATAATAATCACGCAGGTTATCGCAAGGAAGGCCAGAATGATGGCACAAAATGTCGCGGATAGTTATCGGTCTATCGGATGGAAAACGGGATTTTACGGAGAATTCCGGGATGTATTCCTTTATGGGCTTATCAATATCAATCTTGCCCTGCTCGGCAAGCTGCATGACAGCGGATGCCGTGAAGACCTTGGTAATTGACCCGATTTTGAAAAGTGTCGAATCATTAACGGGGATGTTGTTCTTTTTGTCGGCATAACCAAAGTTTCTGAGAATTACCGGAGCATTGTCATTGATGATCGAAATGCTGGCGCCGGTGATCCGATAGGTTTTCATGGCGCGTTGGACTAATGCCGCGGCTCTTTCATTTAAATCCATAGTATCAAGAAACTCTTCCTTTCAATAAATCCACGGCACAAGTCGCCAAGTTCTTGTCATGTAGCCGCGGTATTCCGGAAATTCAGCGATCATGAATTTCTCTTCCTTGTGAATTCGTAATATCGCTCCTATAATGCAAAGAGGTAGGAATAAAAAAGCAATCAATGAATGTAACATCAACCATGTGCCTGCTACCTGCAGCAGTGTGGCGCAATATAAGGGATGACGCACAACCCGATAAATACCGTTAGTCTGCAAACGTTGATTCTCGGAACGTCCCTTCGGCGCTCAACGCCTTTGCGAGGCGTCCTGTCCAATACGCGGTTCAATCCTTTACGGGACGGGCCGGACTGGTTTCTCTTCAACCGCTGCGGTACGTGGCTCGGTCATGCAGATTCTTCTTTCAAGATAGGTCAAAAGGGATCACTACAAATCAACCTTCCGCGCTCCGGAAAAGCAAGGCTTGCGGTGGAAAATTGCCGGTCAAAATGCACAATAGGGGCGGGCCGAAGCAACGTTGGAGAAGTCAGGCCGAAGCAGAATTCTCGTCGCGCAGCAAAGTATTAATGCAACACTAAATCATGCGCGTCAATTTGACGATCCCAAAACGGAGTTTTCTGTTTTGGCGGATTCTTTGGGCCGCGGAAACCTGTAAAGCAATGGCTGCTGTGTCTTCCCGACAACGGGTATGAGGTTCAGCAGCCGTACTTTCATGCGGTCGGAAAGAGACAAGCGCCGAAACTCGGGCAAATCGGTTGCTTTAAGCAAAGAATCGAAGCATAACCGGGGTTCCAGCCGGATCACCTGCCGTGGAGTGCTGATTCCCCAGTGGAACGCGGCCCCTGTCCCTCTCACGGTGGAACGGGACATTAATCGGACGAGCAGCTTGCCGAACGCGTTGAAGAGTATCCGGCCGCTGGGGAACCTGTCGACAACCCGGTTGAGCAGTCGCCTCATGATGTTCTCCGTGAGGTACATGGTCACGCCCTCGGCCATGATCAGTGCCGGCCTGTCATTTTCCACTTTGTCAAGCCATTCCAGCTCCGACAAGGGAGCGGCAACGAGGTGATAACCGGCCCGTGCGGGGTAGAGCCGTTGACGCAGGTCGACCACTGCGGGATAATCAACATCATACCAGCCGACGGACCCGGCCGGATTGACCCGGTGCACCCGGCTGTCCAATCCGCACCCCAGATTAAGGACCGTCGCTTCAGCATGGTTCCGGAGGAATTCCTCGGTGGCAAGGTCGAATATCCTGGCGCGAAGCGCAAGGAATAAAGATTCTTTTTGGCCGACATTGAATTTTTTAAAGTCGTTTTTGATTTTCGAGACCGCCAATTCGGCCCAAGGGTCGCGGAATATCGCCCACTTTGAACGGCTCTCCAGCGCCTTTGCATACAAGGTAAAGAGCATTGTCTCCTGCTCTTTGACCAAATTGACCGTTTCTGTTTGCATTCATCTCTCCCGTATCGTCATCAAAAGCCTTGCTTCGATTTGCCGCCGTCACAGATAAGATACATAGTGTATCTTATCTTAAATATACGCCATTTTAAAATAAAAGACAACATGTATCTTATATTTATTTCAATCGGATTGTATATTATTCATAAAAGAAATACAGGCAGAGGAGGTTCGCATTCATGAAGAACACACGCAGGAATACACGGAAGCGGGGAGATGCGCTGGTCGAAAGTATTTATGACGCGGCCGTAAAGCTTATGAAAAAAGTCGGGTATGCCGATCTCACGTTTCGGCAGATCGCGAAGGCGGCAAAAACCGGCCGCAGCGTGTTGTACCGCCGTTGGGCAAATATGTTTGACCTGCTCATGGAAATAGTCGATGACCGATCGTCCAAAGCGCTGGGCGGCCAATTGATCGACAGAATGGAAAATACCGGAACTTTACGGGGAGACCTGCTCAATTTGCTTACCCTCTACCAGAGCACCTACGCGGAAATCGGGCCGGAAATTTTAAGCGCGGTTTTATTTGAAATAGGGCAAGGCAATAATAAAATACCCGAAGCCGAGATAGACGCTGCCGCAAAAAATATCCTGGTCATGCGAAAATTACTGAAAAATGCGAAGTCAAGAGGCGAAAAGATAAAAAAGGTCAGCGACGCGGCACTGACCCTGCCGTTTACCCTTATTCGCATGGAAAACCTTATGCGTAAAAATGCCGATTCGAAACGGATCGCATTATTTGTCGATGAAATACTGCTTCCGGTTTTTACCAAAGCTTGTTTCTGATTGCGCTTTGCCGTATCGACCACAGAGAAATAAATTACTGAATTCGGCATTTTCGTGCTAGCGCTGTTTACGCTGCTGCCATAGTGTAATGTCTTGTTTGCGCCGATCTTCTCTTTTGTCATTGTCTTGCCGCGCCCCTCTTTTGTTTTCAGCCGCCGCACGGAACTGCGCGGGCACCTTAGCCTATTTTGAGGCTTTCAGGATTCCCTGCCAGGGAGTCACGGTTTCAAGAAAATGGCTATCAAGAATCTCCGTCGACATTCCCTCGCTACGGAAGACTTGGGCGTACTCCTTCAGCCGGAGGATGTCCGAGATTATGACTTTCCCACCGGGCTTTAACACCCTTGCGATTTCCCGGCAAGCTTTTTCTCTGCCCTCCTTGGTTGGGATGTTGTGGATGCAGAGGTTGGAAAGAACAACGTCAAAGTATAAACCGGGAAAGGACATCTTTTGAGCGTCTTCGTTTCTTACCTCAACCTTGTCGCTTACCCCTTCTATTTGGGCGTTTTTGAGGGTGTCTTGAGGATTGTTTTCATGCATGTCTACTTGGCTCCAAATATCGATTCCAATGCTCTTACCGCCGGTTAACCTCTTGGCCGCTCCGATCATCAGCAAGCCTCTTCCGGTGCCGATGTCAAGGACTGTTTCGCTTCCCTTCCAATCCACCATGGAAAGAAGCCTGTCTCGCAAGTGAAACTTGCCGGCCTTAACGTAATAAGCGAATTTAACGGCGACGAAGGTGAACAATAGAGAACCAACAAGGAACAAGGCGCTCAGGATTTTAAGAATTGGGTTGGGAAGAATGACGAGAACGATGGTGATAACCCAAAGCCCGGCACAAATAAAAGGAACCCTGAAAGGTGAACCATCAACGCCATAGTCCGGTGAGACAGTTTTTTTGTTTTGATCCATAGACCCGACTCTGATGTTTTAAAATGGTATTTGCTTTTCCTGTCTTCGGCGCAAACTCTATTATTTCATTCAGCGCAAACATTGACGCCAATGTGCGCCGTGTTACGACGTGGCCAGCGTTAGAAAACGTGGGCTTGCCGAAGGGGACATGCCGCCGGCGTCGGCCGTAAAAAAAGCGAAAGATTCGTATCGTATGTTTTTTGCCCACGGGAAGTTCATGGCGGCGCTCATTTTGACCTTTGCCGTCGGCGGCAAACCGGTGGCTTTTATTTTGATTCTTTCATCGCAAAGGGCGGTCATCGGATTGGCTTCAAGTTTCATCAGTAAAAACCTCCTTTGGTTTGTATCATGTTTGATGCTGATGACGTTGCGCCCGTCAAACCATGACTACCACGATTTTGCCGTGTGCATGGCCCTGCCCAAGATATCTCATGGCGTCCGCGGTCTTTTCGAATGAAAACCTTTTGTCTATAACCGGTTTGATCCTGCCTTCCACGATGCGCTCTTTGATGAAATCCAGATCCCGCTTGTTTGCTTTTGCCGACAAGGCAAGAAATTTCTTCCGGGAGCCCAATGCGAGCAACGGGCCCATCAAAACCCCCTGGAAAATCTGGCGCGGGTTTCCGCCCACCATTATATACACGCCGTTTTCCTTTAAAGCCCGTTTGTAAACGGAAGACGGCTGGAAACCGTTGATGCCGAGTATCGCGTCGAAACGTTTGCCTCCTGTAAAGGCGTTCTCCTTTGTATAATCGACCACGTGATCGGCGCCGAGCGAGCGGGATTGCTCAACGTTGCCGGGGCCGCATACGGCGGTCACGATGGCCCCGAAATATTTTGCCAGCTGCAGCGCGAATGTTCCCACCCCGCCTCCCGCGCCCTGGATCAGCACTTCCTTCCCCTGCAGGGAAGTCCCGGCCTTTTGCATGGCCTGCAAAGCGGTAATGGACGCCAGGGGGACCGCCGCCGCTTCTTCGAAAGACAGGATGCCGGGTTTCGGGACCAAGCTGTCTTCAATACAAACGGCGTATTCGGCGAAACTGCCCGACCCATGCATGAAAATACAGCCAAAGACCGCGTCGCCCGGTTTGAATTGCGTAACGTTTTTCCCGACCGCCTCCACCACGCCGGCAACGTCAGCGCCGAGGACACTTCGTTTGGGTCTTGTCAATCCCATCATCAGCCTGACCGCAAATATATCGGCGGTCAGAAGATGCCAGTCCGCGGCATTGACGGATGCGGCATGGACTTTTACCAATACCTCGTTGTCTTTGGGCGCGGGCTTTTCTATATCCTTTAACTGAAGCACGTCCGGTGGGCCGTATTTTTTATAGACAAAGGCCTTCATTGTTATCCCTTCCGGTTTGTTTTGTGGACCAATGATGACGTTTTACACCGCGAGGATGACTTTTTCAAATCTAAAATCCAACTTGCGACTATCATAAACATCTCTCATAAAATCAACCATCCGCGCCTTATAAAAGCAAGCCTGAGCTTTCAATCCAATAAAATGAGATCGATGATGAAACAATGCCTAGAAATCAAGATGTACCCCTTTTGAAAATCTTCAAAAGGAAAATGATTGCTCTTGCCATTTGGAAAAAAACGGCAGCCAACGGTTGGCCGTGCGTAACGCCCGGATTTTTATCTTCTTGCTTGGGAACTATTATGACATTCCCGGGCAACAATTCCCGGCGCCGCAACTATTGGCGCCGGGACAGGCATGGCCGCTTGAGCAGGCAGGCCCGGATGAAATCTTTCCCATTGCAATGCCGCCCACGCGGGACATGAGCTTGCGGGTCTTTTTCGACTTGCATTTGGGGCAGGGCAGGGTATCGTTGGTGAAGGATGAGACGATTTCTTCAAACGTGTTTCCGCATTTTTCGCATTCATATTCGTAAATCGGCATGACGGAACCTTTTTTTGGTTGATCCCTTACTTATATTGGTTAATTGATGAAACAATTCTTATTCTCTATTTAAAATCCTGCTCACCATCCGTGAAATTCCCGTCCATCATAGTTTAAAATACATCAAAATTCGGCACTGCGACCGGCCGTAATGATTTGTGCCGCTCCTCAAAGAAGGGAAAAGGTATTTTACAGGCTCATTCTTAAAGCATAATGGACCAGATTTTATGCTGATACAATTTGCAAACGGGATCATTGATACGTTTCTTGCCATGGCTCCGTATCTCACGATAGGGTTGTTCTTCGCCGGCATTCTGCATGTGTTCGTGAGCACCGACATCGTGGTAAAACATCTCGGCAGCAACTCCATAGGTTCGGTGGTCAAGGCGGCGATCTTCGGCATCCCGCTGCCGCTGTGCTCCTGCGGCGTGCTTCCGGTCGCCATGTCGCTGCGCAAGGGAAAGGCGTCAAACGGCGCCACGATCTCGTTTCTCATTTCCACGCCGCAGACCGGCATCGACGGCATCATTGCCACCTGGGGCATGCTCGGCCCTGTGTTCGCCTTATTCAGGCCGTTTGCCGCACTAGTCATGGGAATAGTGGGCGGTCTTGTGGCAAACCTGTTCTCGCCCAAACAGGCCGCGTCGGCAAGCAATGGTGAACGGCGTTTCGAATGCAACATCTGCTACGACACGTCCCCGCATTCCCATTCGCTCGCGCACAAAATACGGCGCATTTTTACCTATGCGTACAGGGATTTTTTCGACGACATTTCGGTGAACCTGATCATCGGGCTGGTGCTGTCGGGCGCCATCTCGTTTCTCGTGCCCGACAATTTCTTCGAGAAGTACGTGGGCAACGAGTTGCTTTCGATGCTCATGATGATCGCGCTGGGCATTCCCATGTACACCTGCGTCACGGCGTCCATACCGGTCGCGGTGGCGCTCATGCTCAAGGGGCTTTCACCCGGTGCGGCGTTCGTGTTCCTCACCGTGGGGCCTGCAACGAATTTTTCGTTCATCATGGTGATCGCCCAGGTGATGGGGAAAAAGATCGTCACCGTGTATCTCGCCACGCTCGCGGCCATGTCCGTTATCATGGGCTTTGCGCTCAACGCCGTTTTCGATATTGCGGGCAAGTCCTCTCTCGAAGGCCTGGTGGCGCGGCATTATCACCATCACCATATTCCGGTTTGGCAACTTGTTCTTTCCGGCATTTTCCTGATCGTGCTTCTGCTTTCGTTTTACCGCCTGCTTGCTCCCAGAGTGCAAAGGCTGTTGGGAGTGAAAAAAACCGGCAGGGAGGCATCCGGCGCACTCGTACTTTCCGTTTCCGGCATGAGCTGCAAGAACTGCGCGCGAAAGGTGACCGAGGCGGTGAAAAAGGTTTCCGGCGTAAAGGAAGTTGAAGTGGACGTGAAAAAAGGCAAGGTGAAGGTGGCTGGCAAGGTTGATATAAATGAAGTTAAAAAAGCTGTGATAGATGCAGGATACAAAGTTGCATAAGTTTTATCTAGTGGGGGAAGTCTCCCCCTAGCCCCCGGCTTCCGGCGCACTCCCATGATAGATTATACTATGTCAAGGAGTGCGCCGGCGATCCGGGGGCATACCCCCTCTTTGGCGCCGATACTCCCGTTATTCGCATGCAGTATGAGTGGCTGGCGATACAACAGTAGCAGAGCGAGATATTATTCTAAGGAAAAAGATAATTATTATGGCTACTGACGATCTGTCAATTTGTGCCGATTCTCAAAAAAGAAATGCTGTCCGATTGGCGCCACACTAGTTGTTGACGCGAAAGAATTCCGCCGTCGCGTTAGGGGCGACTGGAGGCCGCGCCAAAGCGCGGTGCTGCCCGGCCCTCGCCGACAGGCATATAGGGGCCGTGGCAGCCCGAGCCGAAGGCGAGACCGGAAGGAGAACCGACCCCGTTTGTAAGGGTGAAATATTTTTCACCCTTACAAACGGAGGTACGCCCATTTTTATTATTTAGTTTTATCCATTATTTATCTTTTATCCATCCCCATGTCCCAACAAAAATCCGACAAGAAACTTTTCCTCATCGACGGCCACGCCGTCGCCTACCGCGCCTATTACGCGCTGATCAAAAACCCGCTCACCAATTCCAGGGGACAGCCCACGGGCGCGGTGTACGGGTTCGCCACGTACCTGCTCAAGCTGCTTGACGATTACAAATGCCCCTACATCGGCGTGGTGTTCGACAGCCCTGAGCCCACGTTCCGCCACAAGCTGTACAAGGAGTACAAGGCCAACCGCGAGGAAATGCCCGACGACATGAAGTCGCAGATCCCGCTCATCAGAAAACTGGTGGAGGCGTTCAACATCACCGCGCTTGCCCAGCCTGGACTCGAGGCGGACGACATCATCGCGCACATGACCAGGCGCGCGCGGTCCGAGGGGTTCGAAGTGTTTCTGGTGACAAAGGACAAAGACCTCATGCAGCTTGTCGGACCCGGCGTGCGCATGCTCGCGTTCGAATCCGCCGGCGGCATCGCGGTGGTCGGGCCCGACCAGGTGAAGGAGAAACTCGGCGTTTTGCCCGAACAGGTGCGCGACCTGCTCGCGCTCATGGGAGACTCGTCCGACAACATACCGGGCGTGCCCGGCGTGGGCCCCAAGACCGCGCAGAAGATCCTGGAAAAGGCGGGCACGGTTGAAAAGCTGCTCAAAGACCCTTCGGTGGTGGAAAACGAAAAGCTGCAGGCGAAAATCGCGGAGAACAGGGACATGATTCTCCTTTCGCAAAAGCTGGCGACGCTGCATTCGGATGTTTCCTATGACGTCAACGTCGGCGACCTCGTTGCCAGGCCGGTCAAGAAGGACGAATGCATTGAGTTTTTCAAGGAGCTCGAATTCACGTCGCTGCTTAAGAACCCGCTGTTCGTCCAGGAAAAAAAGATCTGCCATGCGTCAACGGTCCCGAAATCCGCGGCCGAACTCGAAGCGTTCGTAAAGAAGATAAAGGCCGCCGGGTATGTATCGGTCGACACCGAGACCACGAGCCTCGTGCCCCGCCAGGCCTCGCTCGTGGGGATTTCCCTGGCGCTGGACGACAATCAGGCCATGTATGTTCCGGTGGGCCATACCGGAAAGGACGCGTCTTCCAACCTTCCGTTTCCGAAGGTGCTTGCCGCACTCAAGGACATTCTGGAGTCAAAATCGGTGGCAAAAATAGGCCAGAACCTCAAATACGATTACCAGGTGCTCAAGAACCACGGCATCACCATGCGGGGCATTGCGTTCGATACCATGATCGCCGCCTACGTGCTTGACCCTGGAAAGCGCAACTACGGCCTTGACGCCATGGCCGCCGAGCACCTCGGCGTTTCAACCGTTCCCATCGAGTCGCTCATCGGCAAGGGAAAAAAGCAGGTCTGCTTCAGCGAGGCGCCGGTCGCGGAAGCCGCGGAATATTCCTGCGAGGACGTGATCCTGCCGCTGCACCTTAAAAAGCTGTTCGAGCCCGTGCTTGACGAACGGAAGCAGGTCGCGCTTTTCAGCGACATCGAGATGCCGCTCGTGGCCGTGCTCGCCGAGATGGAATGGGAAGGCGTGCGCATCGACGACGGCCTGCTTGCCAGGCTTTCGAAGCAGTACACGAAAGACCTCGCCGCGATCTCCAAGGACATCTACCGGCTCGCGGGCGAGGAGTTCAACCTCAATTCGCCCAAGCAGATCAGCGCGATACTGTTCGACAAACTGAAGCTCCCCAAATCCAAGAAGACCAAGACCGGTTTGTCGACCGACGTTGACGCGCTGGAAAAACTCGAAGGAAGCCATCCGATCATCCCCAAGCTCCTCGAATACCGGGAGGCGCAGAAGCTGCTCTCCACCTACATCGACGCGCTCGGCCCGCAGGTGCTGCCCGCGACCGGCAGGCTCCACACCACGTTCAATCAGACCATCGCGGCCACCGGCAGGCTCTCAAGCGCCAACCCCAACCTGCAGAACATACCGGTGCGCACCGACGCGGGCCGCACCATACGCGAGGCGTTCATTGCATCCGAGGGCCGCGTGCTCGTGTCGGCCGACTATTCGCAGATCGAGCTGCGCATCCTGGCGCATGTGTCAAAGGACCCGTTCCTCGCGGCGTCGTTCATGGAAGACAAGGACATCCACACGCAAACCGCCTCTGCCATTTACGGCGTGTTCCCCGAGATGGTGACGCAGGAAATGCGGCGCGCGGCAAAGACCATCAACTTCGGCCTGATGTACGGCATGGGGCCGGTGAACCTGTCGCGCCAGCTCGGCATTTCGTTCAAGGAGGCTTCCGAGTTCATCGAAACCTATTTCAAGCAATTCCCCACCATTAAGTCCTGCATGGAAAAGAACATTCGGAAGGCGCGGGCGAGCGGCTTTTCTGAAACGCTGCTCGGCCGGCGGCGCTATCTCCCGGAAATCAACGCCGAGAACCGGCAGGTGCGCGAGGCGGCGGAGCGCACCGCCATCAACACGCCCATCCAGGGCACGGCCGCCGACATCATCAAGATCGCCATGATACGTATCAGCGAGGCGGCCGAAGAGTCGGGCTTCGACTTCAAAATGCTCCTGCAGGTGCACGACGAGCTGGTGTTCGAGGTGAAAACCAAGGACGCCGAGGCATTCAAGGAATGGGCATGTAAAATGATGAGCGAGGCATACAGATTAAATGTTCCCATTAAAGTGGAGGCCGGGGTAGGGAAGAATTGGAGCGAGGCGCACTAATAAATTTGTAATGATTGATAAATAATAATTTGGCGGGGAAGTCTCCCCCTCGCTCGAGCCTCCTCGGCCCGCCAGGAGCGGGACTGGGTGCAGCCGGGTAACGATAGTGGCAAGATTCATCCGCCTGCTGGGCGCACCCGCGGAGGACATCTGTAAAACAATTCTTACAAATCCAATGATACTCATCTAAAGAACAATAACCTTAATGTAAAACATCAGGATAATCTTCTACTTATATTTCAAATTATTTCTTCGGTGATCGTCTTCTTTGATTTGGCTAAATCCGTCACCTGCAAAGTTTTCCCCTCCACTTTGTAAATCGCCCAGTTTTTGAATCCCCGGTCTTTTATATACTTCCCGAATCCAGGTGATTTCTTCGCCAGCATTTTCAGTACCTCATCAAACTCTTTTCCTTCAGGCACCTGCGACGCCTTTCCCGACAGGGCCACGCTCTTGAACTCTTCCTGCGAGATGACGGGATTCTGGAAATTAAGCGTGACATTCGGATTTGCGGCAATATGCCTTACCTTCCGCGAATCCAGGGCCGTGGTGAAGTAGACGTTGAGCCCGGTGTTCACCAGCGGGCCCACGAACCTTACGAAAGGTTTATTTTCCTCGCCCACGGTAACGAGCAGGGCGATCATTGATTTCTCAATATAGGCGGCGGCGTCGGATGAAAGGTCGCTCATGGAGACTCCTTTACTTTCAAGCTCAAAATAAGACTTTTATGCGTAGAAGGCAAGATGCGTGAAGGCAGGCGCCAAAGCATTTGAAAATAGCAATTGAAAATGGCGTAGGGTAATTTATGTTCGATTTGAGTAACGGAAGCTTGTTTACATAGTGGAAGTCATTCTAAATGTTAGGCATGACTGGAGGCCGCGCTGGAGCGCGGTGCCGCCCGGCCGGCCCCGCCTCACCCGCATCCGTGAGGCGGGTGAACGCCAGCCTTTATTTTATTTCACATCTTTAACAATACTTTTAATATTCCCGCCTTTTTAGAATACTCAAACGCCTCCATCCCATCCTTGATCCCAAACTCTTTTGCTATCATCCACGAAAAATCCGGCTTGAACATTTCGAGGAAACGAATTGCTTCAGAAAACCGTCCGCAGCGCGAACCCACCATTGTTATTTCGTTGACCACGAGCGGTGAGGGATTGAACGTGATGCTCAGCGCAAAGGTGCTCTTGAGAACAAGGGTGCCGCGCGGTTTTGTGCATTCTACTGCGAGTTGAAACGCATCCGGGTTTCCGGAAGCTTCAATCACCACGTCAAATTTGGTTTTTTGGAATTCATCTGACACAATTGCCGCCGCCCCGGGTTTTCGGATACGGTTGAGCGTTTCGGGATGATGCCCGACCACTGTCGTCTCGCATTGGATTGTGGAGAGCACATGGGCGATTAAAATACCCAGCTTTCCGTCGCCGACGAGCAGCACCTTTGTATTTTCAAGCGGAACCTGGTCTTTTATCTCAAGCGCGGCGGCAAGCGGCTCGATGAACACGGCGCTTAAATCGGGAATCGAATCAGGAATCACCACGGCATTTTCCGCAGGCACGCTTATATATTCCGCGAACGCGCCGTCGCGCCCCTGTATGCCGATGACAGTCCGGTGGGGACAGTGGCGCTCCATGCCGCTTTTGCAATAATCGCAGGTGCCGCAGCCGCAGTTGATTTCGGCGGTGGCGCGTTTCCCAATAAATTTTTTATCGTCGGCTTTTTCGATAACGCCGATAAACTCGTGGCCGAGCACGCCCGTGAAGCCCGGCATGTAGCCGGCCACGATCTCGTGGTCGGTGTTGCAGATGCCGGCTTTTACAATGCGGATAAGAACGTCGCCTTGTTTACGGACAGGAATTGGTAATTCCGCGAGATGAAGATTTCCGTCAAAGACAAGCGCTTTCATTTGAATCCCTTGGAATAATAGTATTGAAAATTATGTAAAGAAAAACCATAGTAGTTTGATCTCTTCCGGGGGCGTTGTCCCAAACCTCTGCCAACTTTTTTGTCACTTCGTTCCCCACGGCAAAGTAGTTGGTGCTTCGCACCAGCTATTATGTCTTTTGCCCTGTCAGCGGCGAAGGAAAGTAGGCAAAAGACGCCGCGCCTGCAGGGCCGCCTATTCCCGCGGCAGTCGGCCGCTCGTGAACTCGCCCAGCTGGATGAAAAAAGATTAGCGGACTCAAACAGCGCGAGCACCATTCCTCCTGCCTCAGGGCGGCGCTGATGATGACGAAAAAACAAAGTCGGTGGCTGACTTATGCCCAGCGTTGGGCCGGACTGGAGGGTGAGCAAGGGCGAATTGTCACTTCGTTTAGTCAGGGCAAGGTAGTGGTGCTTCGCACCATCCATTATATCAATTGCCCTGTGCCGGCCGACCCGGCCGTCAGGCACAGGGCGGTCCGGCAACGAGGCGAACGGCCGAGCCCGGAAGGAGGGCCGCCGCGGCAGAGCCGCGGAACGCCCAACGCAATTCGGTTTAAAAATATGATCAATGATATCCCGCCAGCGCCATTACTTCTTTTTCAATTTCATAGTACCGCTTTTCGGCCATTTTTACGGATTCTACTTTCTCCTTTTCCAACTTTCTGCGTTTAAGAACTTCTTTGAACCTTTCTTTAAGAGAAACCAACCTGTTCTTGAACCGCGCATCGGCATAAGCCACTATTTTATTCTCAACGGTTTTGGGAAGCAATGATTGGTCCGGCTTTCCGCGAATCACCGAAATTTCGTACATACTTCCATGCATCACAATTTCTGCTATTTCTTCAAGACCTTCCTGCTTCAATAGGGTGATCGAATTTATTTCATGATCCCCTTGCATGCTTCTTCCGATATCGTGAAGTAAAGCGGCGATGCGGACTTTTTCGGGATTAATAGCAAGTGATGGGTGCTTTTTATGGATTTTTGCGGCGAGATTAAAGGCGAATTGCGCCACGCCTTTGGAATGACGCATGTGTGATTCGTCAAGGTCGTATTTCTTAAACAGCGAAAGGGCCTGTTTTACGGTGATCATAATTACGTCGGATGAACTGGTTGATTGGAAAAATGAAAGAGGGAGCCGCCTTCAGCTCCCTCTTTTATTATCGGATGTTGTAAAATCAGAAAAACCTGGGCCAAAGTTTTAGCGGCGATTTCTTTGGAACCGTCGGTCTGACGGACCTTTTGAGCAAAGCGGTTTTGGCATTGGCAATAATGAAGTCCGAAAACCAGGTTGGGACATCATTCGGGCATGACTTCGGCTTGGCATAATAAGTGCCGGTAGCATGTGCGGAATTGGAGCTCGAAAAGGTTTCGTCGCCCTGCGCGTTCCAGGTGACGGTGACGGTCTCGCCCGAGGTTTTTCCTTTCAATTGTACCGAGGAGGCGCTCAGCTTGACAACGGTGATATTATAGCTGCAGGTGTCCATGCCGTAGCTGCCGGCCGAACAGCTGGTCCATGATTTCACATATTCGTCCGCCCAATCAATGCTGGAAGACATTGTTCCGGTGATTTGATTGTTGGAGAAGGTATATTGCATGGAAACCTGGCCCGATGAAAGCGCACTGTTGAAATCAACATTCTGTGAATCAAGATATCGCTTTATGCTGTCGGGCGCTGTGCCGGATGAAACGGCATAACCCTCGGAGGCAAGTTTCCATGTGCCCTCAAGTCCGCTTCCCATGCCGACCCGATTGAAGGTGGCAACCATATCAACGGTATACGCTGAACCCGACATATAAGGGTCCCATTGAGAAAGCGTCATGGTGTTATTCACAATGGAATAGACGTCTCCGGTTTCGCCCGATGTTCCGGCAGAATCAATTTGGACCTCAAGACTGTCGCCTAGGCAGTATGTCGATGTGTCGGCCTGCGAGTTCATGGTGACATACAAGGAATCTCCGGACACGCGGTAGGTGCCGGTCATGGTCATGGCCTGGCTCGGCGCGGGGCCCACGCCGTTGCTGGTCCCGCTGCAGAACAGAAAGATCGTTCCGACAATGACAAGCGCAATAATCAACACGAGAAGTTTTTTCATCATCACTCCTTTAAAAAGGTGCAGAGTCCGGTTGACCGGTAGGACTCATTAAGTATACATTTGCGGCGACGGAATTACTTGAAAAATTCGTGGTACAGGGCCACGACTGCCTTTTGCTCATCCGATGCGTCAATGCCGAAAATCATGCTGATCTCGGAGCTGCCCTGGTTGCACAGCTTGATGTTGACGCCCGCCTTTGACAATGCGGAAGCCGCCTGCGCCAGCACGCCGATCTTGTGCAGCAGTCCTTCGCCCACCACGGCCACGAGCGCGATGCCGAACTCCACCTTGATGTCCTCGGGCTTCAGGTCGTCGTGGATGGTGCGGATGATGTTGTTGACGTCCTCGGGCTTGAGCTGGCTCTGGTCGAGGATGACCGAGATGTTGTCGACGCCCGACGGGCAGTGCTCGTAGGAAAGCCCCATGTCCTCGAAGATGGCAAGCAGTCTCCGTGTGAACCCCTTTTCGCGGTTCATGAGGAATTTCTGTAATGTAAAGCTGCAGTAACCGCCGCCGCTTGCTATGCCGGTCACGTCGCGCTGGCTGGGCAGGCGCTCCGACACGATGAGCGTCCCGTCGTTTTTGAGGTTGAAGGTGTTCCGGAGGCGGATCGGGATTTTCTTCCGCATCACGGGCCGCACCGCCTCCTCGTGCAGCACGTTGAACCCGATATACGAGAGCTCGCGCATCTCCTTGTAGGTGAGCGCCGGGATCTGCGAGGCCTTTTCGATGGTGCCCGGGTTGGCAGAGAAGATGCCGTCCACGTCGGTAAAGTTCTCGTATTCTATTGCGTCAATCGCCTCGGCGAGGATGGAGCCGGTGAGGTCGGAGCCGCCGCGCGAAAACGTGGCCACGTCGCCGGCGCGCGTCACCCCGAAAAAGCCGGGAAAGACCACGATCTGCTCGGAGCAGATTTTCTTGAGCCCCGCGAGCTTGAACGCGATGTCGTCGATGGGCTGCGCGTCGCCGAACACGGGCGTCACCACGAGGCCCGCCTCCTTGGGCGAGACATAGGTGGCCTTCCGGCCCAGGTGCTTGAGGTATTCGGCGAACAGCCGCGCGTTCACGTCCTCGCCCGCGGCCACCACGAGGTCGCGGAACTTGCCCGGGTGCTCCTTGCGGCCCGCGACGCGCTCGTCGAAGTCGTCGAGCGCGGCCTCGATGATCTCCTTCTTGACGCCGAGCGGGCCGTAGATGTCGCGGAAGCGGGTCTTGACGTCCCGGATCTCGTCGCCGCAGTCCTGTTTCGCAAGCGCCTTCTGCACCGCCTTGATGAGAAGGTCGGTGACCTTGACCGCGACGCCCTTTGCCTTTCCGGGCGCCGACACCACGACGCAGCGCCGGTTTTCCTTGAGCTCCAGTATTTTCGCGATCTGCTGTAGGGTGTCCTTGGTGGCGACCGAAGTGCCGCCGAACTTGCAAACGATGAATTCCATGAAACGTGCTCCTCTGGTTAAGATGCCGGCGCCGCGCGGGCCGTTTTTTCCTGCCTGCGGCGGTATGCCGTGGGCGCCTGCGACGCGTAATGCTTGAAGGCGCGCGTGAACGAGTTCGCGTTGGGATAGCCGATGGCCGACGCGATGTCCGAAATAGAAAGCTTGTTTTCCTCAAGAAGGTATTTCGCGTGCTCCATGCGGACGCCCACGAGGTATTTGTAAAGGGTCATGCCGGTTTCCCTGAAAAAGATCACGTTGAGGTAATTGACGTCGACCCCGCACTCGGCGGCCAGCGCGGCCTGGCGGTGAAGCGTCGCGTAATTGTTCTTCATGAAGTTCTTGGCCTTTGCCACGAGGCTTTTCTGCTTGTTTTTGGGGAACTGGCTTTCCTCTATGACAAGGATGCCCTTTTTGAAGAGCACCACGAGGATCTCGATGATGCGCGACACCGACGCGAGCCCGAGCATTTCGTTGCGGCCCGCGATCACGCGGATGCAGTCGAACACTAGGTTTTCAAAATAGAGACGCTCGTCGCCGTCCAGCACGATCTTGCCCTCCACCGCCGAGTTCCAGTAACATTTCGCCTGATGCGAGGGCAGCAGGGAGAATTCCATCAAAAAGCATTCGAACGGCCCTTTCTGATGCAGGTAGGTGTGCCGCTCGCCGCGATCCATGACGCCGAGCAGGCCGGGCCGGGTGTTGCCGAAACTGCTGCGCGTGGCGTTCTGGAGGATTCCTGTCCCGTCAATCTGGTACCACAGCCGGTAACAGTCCTGCTGGAACCGGAGCATGTCGCCGGGCCCGCCCGGCTTCATCCCGAGGTTCCGCAGGTAGTCGAGCCGCCTGATTTCTATCTTGACGCGCGGGAGGTCGATCACGGCGCCGTCCGGCATCCACGACGAGAGGTTTTCGAACGTTTCGAAACCGGGAAACCGCGGATGGGGCACGATGGCCGAGGCCCTGATCTCGGAAAGTATCTCGTGGCGCGTCTGAAGCATGGATCAAAAAATACATTTTCACATGCGAATGGAAAAGAATTGGGGGGAGTCGATATGATAATTTGATATGGATAGTCTCGTAAGCAACCAACTTACCATCAAATTAGAGCAGAATTTTAAGAAATCCAATTAAAGCAAGGACGAGCAGTATGGCGGCGACGACGGCAACCCAGGAAACCTTTGTCTTTTTTTTACCGGGGGAGGAGGGGAATTCATTCTCGACCAGCTCGTCGTAGTCAACATCGTCGCCGAGGTCTATTCCGTCAAGATAGGTCCTGTCGTTCCATCCGGTGCGCTCGTCCGACCCGCAGTGCGGGCACGCTGCCGCGCCTTTTCTCACCTCGCCGCCGCAGTTGGGGCACAGGAAGGTCTGGTTGGTTTTCATAATGCCTTTTAATCAGTAATTATATTTGTTATCGAAAAAAAGTTATTTATACCGTAGAGGATATTTTTCCAGGCTTTCCAAGGAGGCCAGTTCAAGATCGACATCCATTTGAGGCCAGTGAAGATGGGTTGCGTGCAGCAGACTGACATCAAGGACCGCGCTCACTTTTGCTTCCCTGAACCAGGGGAAATCCACAAAAGAAAGGAAATATTCGTGCGCTTTCGCAATAAGCCAGACGCCATGGGAGGTGACATCCGTGATTTCAACGGCTGAAATGCTTTTTCCAACTGTTTTTGATTTCATTAAGCCGTTCCTCAACGAGTTTTTGAAGCCGGTTCAATTGTTTCGTGGACAGCCCGTGATTTTCCGCAAGTGACGGTATCGGCTCGAGCCAGAACTTTGCCTCACCTTCCGCAATAAATATGGACACGCGTCCTGTTTTCTTCACGGGAGAAGAAGTAAAAACGGTATTTTCCCTCGTAAAAAACCGTCGGGCTCATAACCAAAGCTCCCTGAGGACAAAATACTATATTGCCGAAACAGGTTGGAAAAGCGGCAAACGACTCAATAAAACGGTTACATCCCGACAGAATCAAAACAGCTTCACCGACAGCTTTATCGCCCGCATTACGCTGATAAAAAGCGAGACGTCGAACAAAATGAAAAACCCGAAGGCGATGCAGGCCGACACCACAAACCAGGTGAACTTCCGGCCGTTGAAAAAGAGGGGAGCGATGTCGGCCATTTTCAGGTCGATCTTTTTAAGGATCGAGGCGATGCGGTCCGCATGATTGATGATTGCGTAGGCGGCAAAGGCGAGCATGGCGATGAGCCAGAGTGGCCATAATATGATGATTGCATCCATGGATTTACTTCTCCTTGTTTCTCATTTTTCCTCGTCGACCGCTTGCAGCGCGGCAAAGTTTTATAATGACTAGCAAAATAGGTCTTTTTCTAAGCCAGCGTCAAATCCCCGCGTCAACGGGTCCGCGGCTTTTGTGCCATATCCCTGCCCGCCTGGGCTCGATGACGCGGAACTAAAATGCACATTTCCCTGATGTATTTTGGAGAAATCTTGTTTTATCCGCGAGCCGATCATGCGGTCGCGCTCGCGGAAGGAAATACCATGCCGGCATGCTGCAGGGCATGCAAGCAGGCGCCCTTGGCAAAGCGGCACTGGGCGCTTCCAAACAAGTTCGGCATCAGCCCGGTCTTGCTGAGGTTCAATGTTGAGCAGTACCTGCGGTTGATGTACGGAAGACTGGTGTTGCGCATGAGCACAGTATCGTTTTCGTAACGTCTGCCGATACAGGGCCCAACCGAAAATGTTCGGTCGCCAGCATCCGATCTCCTGCGCATTGTATATTTAACCCGTTCTCCCTGTTGAAGAATAACCGATCCGCCGTGACGTCCCGCTGAGAAAGGCCTTCTGGAGGAAAACCAACGCCGTTTGCAGGCGCTCAGCCTATGAATATCTTGTTCATATCAACGCTTTTTCTTTTTCGAGAAACCAGGTTCGGCGGTTCAAAGCGCCTCTATGCCATTGCGAAGGAGCTTTCCAAAAAACATGACGTCCATGTCCTCTGCCTTGACGGCTGCAACGAAATAGGAAATAAAAACAACTATCCCGTTGAATTCGAGCATTTTCTCTATGTTCCCGAGGACAGGCCGCGGCGGCTCCATGAACGGCATCTTCCGATCAATCATATACCGTATCTGATCGGCCGTCACGAATCCGGCATTTCCTTGTTTGTAAATGCGGCCGCCTTTGATGCGGTCTTTCTCGCATTTCCCTATGCACTGTCGTTCCTCGATATTCTGCCCGAAGCGGCTCGCGGCAAGGTGACCTACCTTGAAGACGATCTGTATCTGGAAAAACTCCGGATGGAAGCGGAAGTCCTTTCAAATCCGGTACGGCGTTTTTGGAAACGCTTCAGATACCGGCAGCTCCTCGACTATTACGGCAAGCGGCTCCATCACATTAAACATTTCATAGGAATATCCCGCGAGGAAATCGAGATATTCCGCCGTTATTTTCCCTGGGTAGATGCGAAGGTCATCACCTATGGCGTCGATCCGCTCGAATTTCAATTCCTGCCTCCGCCCCAAGACAGAAGCACCGTAGGCTTTCTCGGCAATTACCGCCATACGCCGAACCGCGATGGAATGGAGTGGTTCCTTCGCCGGTGCCTTCAGCCGCTCGCAAATAAAAATCCCGCGATCAAGTTCTGCTGGGCTGGCCCCAATATTCCTGAATCCCTCCGTAAGGAGTTTGGCGCGGTTCCGTCGTTAATTTGGCGGGACGATGTTGCCGATGTCAGGGATTTCTATTCCTCGATCTCCGTCTTTGTCAATCCAATCGTTTCCGGACGTGGTCTGCGCACCAAGCTTATCGAAGCGGCGGCCCTGGGCAGGCCCATTGTCTCGACGCGGCTGGGCGCCGAAGGCCTTGACGACTTGAAGATTGAACGCGCCGACGATCCTGATACGATCGCGGCAGCATGCACGGAGCTGGTCAACAACGCCGACTATTATCATGAGACGGCACGCCATAATAAGAAAATCGTCAGTGAAAAATATACCGCCGCGGAAATTGCCCGGCAAGTTGAGGAAGTGCTTTTTTCCTGACGTTGATGAAGGCCCGATTCATGAAGCATGTTTTTTTTGATACGACGTTCCTTCACTACGGCGACGACCTGCGCGGCATACCGCAGGTGATCCTCCAGCTTGTGCGTCTGTTCCGCGACGATAAACGGTTTAGGGAAATCCGCTTCATCGCCACCCGAAAGGTGTTCAAGAAGAGACTGGCGCCGCTTGGGATTGCGCCTGAACGCGTCGCCATTGTCAAGCCGCCGCCCCTGTTCCTGAACACGCTGCGATTCCACGGCGCCTTTGCCGCGTGGCGCTATCGGAAACTGCTGCCGAACGCCTCTTTCATCATTCATCCCGAACACCGGACGGTCATCGGGGGGCACCTACCGCAGGCGGTCATCTTCTATGATTTCATTTATCTCGAGGAAGAACGGATCGAGAGGAAGAAACCGACGGTACGGTCGCTGGGACGTTCCTTGTATCTCGTTTACCTCATGAGAAAATTCTCCATTGCGTCTAGGGTTTCCCATAAAATTACCATCAGCGAATACACCAGATCGGAATTACTGCGGCGTTTTCCCTCCTGCGCCCCGGCGTCGGTGACCGCGCTGTGCATCGGTTTCCGGAACAGTTTGTACGAGGGGCCTCGGCTTGCCAAGGGCGATTTGAAAAAGGGAATTCAGTATCTTTACGTCGGGGGTATATTGGAGTCCAGGAAAAATGTCAGGGCCTTGCTCCAGAACTTCGGCTCGTTTCCCCAGCCCGGGGAAACCAGACTCCACCTGGCCGGAGGGGTATTGGCAAACGGCGTAAACAATAAAACCATGCTTACAAAGAAGTTGCGGGAACTCGGGCTTGAAAACAGGGTGGTGATCCACGGTCTGGTGGACGACGTGAAGCTCCGGTCACTTTATCAACAGGCGCATTTTTTCCTTTTCCCCAGCCTCATGGAAGGGTTCGGCCTGCCGCTGATAGAGGCAATGGCAAATGGGACTGTCGCATGCGCTTTCAGGAATTCAAGCATACCCGAAGTCGCGGGGGAGTGCGCGATCCTGAGAGAGAATAATGATTTTGCAGGATGGACGGATGAAATTCAGAAGATGATCAGCAGGCCGGGCAGCTACGATGAATTAAGCAAGAGATCGGTTGAGTGCGCCATGCAGTTTTCGGAAGAGAAAATGTTTAAAAGGTATGGGGACTATTTTGAATCCGTTCTGTTCGCCAAAAGTGGGCTGCTCTCGAGGAGGACATGATCAAACAGCCGTCATTCACGACTTTGATGGTGGATCATATTCCTGAAACGGGTGCTTGTGGAATAATGCAAACTCGCGTTCCCTTACCTTGAATTTAGCAGTCAGCCTTTTTCGCTCCGCGCCAAATTGTAATATTCCCGACAAAGCCTTCATCCTCGATGCAAGATAATCCCGAAATCTCTGTCTCCCGGCGCAACATTGCAGAAGGGCCCACATCTCCCTTTTAATCAAAGGTAAAATATTCTTGAAAATAACCCTCACGGGAAAGAATTTGTACATAAACCAGTATCGATTTCTCTCCGACAAGTAAAAGCTCAACCCGTCCTGCTTGTTAAACGTGTGGCCATGGCGATGGTAGACAACCGCCGACGGCAGGTACAGACATTTCCATCCGTCAAGGAACGCCCGCAGGCACAGGTCTGATTCTTCGTGATAGGCAAAATACCTTTCGTCGAATGTTCCTATCTCGTCAAGGCATTTCTTGCGGTATATTGCAGAGGCGCCGTTGGCAAGAAGCACAAGACCGCAGTGATGATACGGGGCAAGACCGGAATAGAGCCGGCTGGTGCCGGCATGAAAGGGCGCGAAGTTCGGGGGGATGATGCCGAACAGGGCATCAACGATTTCCCTGTGCCAGAAGTCCATCTGCCGGCAGGAGACGATGCCGATTTCTTTGTCGGATTCGAATGCGGCGACTGGGGCGTTGAGCCATTGGGGTTCAACGATAATATCGTTATTGATTGTTGCAAGATACGCTCCCTTGGCTTTTTCGAAGCCAAGGTTGTTTCCGCCGGCATAGCCGAGATTTTTTTCAGATTTAACCAGGGATATTCCGGAAAGCGTCGACAGAATCCTGCAGGAATTATCTGCTGAGGCATTGTCGACGACAATAATTTCGTAATTCGGGTAGACGGTCTTTTGCAGCGAAGCGACACATTCTTCTATAATATCCTCGCCGTTGTAATTGAGCACCACCAGTGATACCAGGGGATATTCTTTTTGAGCTTCTTGCCGATTCACTGCCATAGCGTCTTGCATGCGGACGTCTGGGTAAACTTTCTTCTGCCATTAAGATACGCTACGGAAGATGCCTCCGCCTATAATTTTAACGGTAATTATGATGACGGCTCCATGCAGGGGAGGCAATGGGTACATTGGGTCATCATTTGACAGTGATGACCTTAAAGGGCTATATTAAAACGCCGGCGTTAATAAATCTATCAAACGAGGATCGGCCATGGACCGCGTAAAAACAGTCTTGCTGGTTTATATCGGCTCGGAGCAGGGATCATGGGGAAACATCGCGTTTCCTAAGCCGTGGCATTACTACATCATGCCGGGCGTCCGCTACTGCGCAGCGGCGCTTGAGAGCGATTCCGAAATAGCGGGCTCGTGCGCCGTCGAATGCCGTTACTTCAACCGCACCGTGCAGGACATCGGCGCCATCACGGCGCAATTGCTTGACAAAAAATATGACCTGATCGGCTTCTCTTCGTACTGCTGGAACATCACCGACGTTTGCCTGCTCGCCGGCCGCGTCAAGCAGCGTCATTCTGATACAATCATCATGATGGGTGGGCCGGAAGTTTTCATGCGCGACCAGGGCGAAGCCGATGCGTTTTTTCACGGTAATTCCTTTGCGGATTGCCTGGTGTTCGGCGAGGCCGAGAAGAAAATATCCCTTCTTGTCAAGGCACTGTTCGGCAGGCGGGAGCTGTTTCCGCAGGCAAGGGGATTCGCGCTTGCGCCGCGCCTGGGCGGGGCCTCCGATTTCACCATGACCTACGCGGCAGCGCCGTCCGAGGTCCCGGCCATCATCCCTTTTGCCATCGAGGTGCCCCGCACCAGGGACTGCGGGCTTGCCATGGTCTATGAGACCGGCCGCGGCTGCCCTTACCGCTGCATCTACTGCCAGTTCGGCCACCGCAATACCAAGCCTTTCCGGCTTGACATAACGCGAGTGCGCGCGGAGCTTTGCTGGCTGCTGGAAAAGGAGATCGATTGCATCCATTTCGCCGACGCGGTCTTTGACCTCGACCCGGACTATACAAAGGAAGTACTGCGCCTGCTGGTCGAGAAAAACCGGCGCACGTCGCTTTTTTTCTACTGCTCGTTCAACAAGCTTGACGAGGAGCTTGCGCAGCTTTTCAAAGCGTCCCAATGCCAGATCGGCGTCGGCATACAGTCGACCAACACCGAAGTGCTCAAGATAATAAAGCGCACGCTGAGCCCGCAGCTATTTGAACGTAATGCTGAATTGCTTGAGCGGCATCGTCTCAATTTCTACACCGACCTCATCTTCGGCCTTCCGAACGATGATCCCGCATCCTATGAACGTTCGTTTGACCAGGCGCTCGGCCTGGATCCCTCATTTGTCATGACCTTTCCGCTCACGCTTATCAAGGGGACGCCGCTGGCCGACAATGCCGCGTCGTACGGCATACGGCGGTTCGCCTCTGATAAAATCGCGGAGCTCGGGCTCATGTGCGGCATCCAGTATGACAACATGGGCCTGTTTCGCGCGTTTTCGTTGCAAGATCTTGCGGCGTTCGACGACGTCGCTCTTGCCCTTTTCTATTTTTACAACCGTTTTCCCCATTGCTTGTCCTATCTGCGCCGCAGGTGCGTAAAAGGGAGAGCGTTCGGCCTCTACCGCTCAATCGGGAGCGAAACAAAGGAATTTCTCCGCCGTATCGGCCGCACCGCGTCAAACACCGATCTTATTGAGGGATTTCAGGACGAAATTCAAACCATTTTCCTTCAGATTCTGGAGAAGGAATCGGCCGGCGAAAGGGAGACCTCGGGTTTTAAAGAACTTTTTAAATTGGACATTTACCGGATTCTGATCATCAACTCCTCGCAGCGAGAAAAAATATTCCGCGCATCGTTCCCTCTGAAAAGCCGTTGCATTGACCTCGCAGCAGGCATCGGCGATGCGCCCGTCAAAGCGATTCGTTCCACGCACGGAAAGGTATTCACGCTTTCATACCGGCTCAAAGACCTCCTGCGGCTCCATGAGAAAAGGGAAGCACTCGAAGCGGCGCCGGAGGCCGTGTACATCCACGCGCCGTTCGGCCATTGGAACGCCTCGGTTGCATCGGTCAACGAACTCAAACGTTTCCTTGTGGAATTCATTCCGGCCGACCGCGGCCTGCGGCTGCAATCAATCATTAAGGCGGCGCTACGGCATTTTTCGTCCCATGCTTCCGCGAAGCAGGTGGATGATAACGCGATTCGTTTGACGCTCACAAATATGGCGTGTGAAGAGGTAGTGCTGGTTTACAAAGAGGATTGAACTCGTGGTTTTATCGCTGTAAAGGTGGATTTTTTCCTCTTCACTGAGCGCGTCAAATTGACCCTTTCCGGATCGGACGGGGGACATTTACAAATACGGCGGAGAACTTTTGCCGCGCGTTAGGCAGGACGGAGGCCGCGCTGGGCGTCCCCCGCCGCGCGGGAGCCCTCGCCCTGGTCGTCGAGTAGCCGCTTTTAAGCGGCGTATTGAGACGCAGGCATACAGGGGCCGCGGCAGCCCGCCCGTCTCATTCTGTAAAGCCTGATTTTCTACTCGATATTGCCGATCATGCTAAATATGGGTAGATACATGGCGATGAGCATGCCGCCCACCACAATGCCCACAATGACAATCATGATAGGCTCGATGATGGCGGTGAGCGATTCAACCGCGGCGTCCACTTCCTCGGTGTAGAATTCCGAAATTCTGGTGAGCATGCCGGACAGATCTCCTGTTTTTTCTCCCACCGCGATCATTTGAATGACCATGGGTGGGAAAAGCCCCACGTCTTTAAGCGGATCGGCAATGGTCATACCGCCGGAGATCCGTTCGAATACCCTCATCAGCCCCTTCTCCAGGACCTTGTTGCCGGCGGTTTTGGCCGTAATAGACATGGCGTCAAGAATCGTGACGCCGCTCGTAAGTAGGGTCGCGAGCGTCTGCGAGAACCTGCTGACCGCAGTCTTGCGTTGAAGCTCGCCGATGACAGGCGCGCGAAGGAGGAGAAAATCTATGTTATATCTGCCGATCGGATTCCGGTAATATAGCGTGAATGAAACAATAAAAATAATGATGCCCGGAATAATGAAAACGATATTGTGCGTTATGGCATCCGATATTCCCATGACGATCCGCGTCGGAAGCGGCAGCACTGCGCCCATGTCCTTGAACATCTGCGCAAACATCGGAATCACGAACGTGAGCATGACCGCGGAAAGTCCGAAGATGATGAAAATGATGATGACCGGGTAGGTGAGCGCGCTTTTAATTTTGCGCACAAGACGGTCGCCTTTTTCCAGATATTCGGCGATGCGGTTGAGCACGCCGTCAAGGTTTCCCGACGCCTCGCCGGCCGCCACCATGTTGCAATACAGGGAATTGAAGACGCCGGAATGCTTGGAGAGCGCATCCGCCAGCGAGCTTCCCACCTGGATATCCGCGGAGACCTGCTGAACTTTCTGTGAGAAGTTCTTGTTCGCTATCTGTCCCACGAGGATGTCGAGGCACTGGACAAGGGGGAGTCCGGCGGAAGTCATGGCTGCAAGCTGCCGGGTGAACCTGCTGACCTCCTGGGATTTGACGCCGCTTCCCAAAAACGCCAGCGGGTTCAAGGACACCTGCTTCACCTTGATGGATATGGCGCGGATTTTTTTCTTTCTCAGCTGGGTGATGACTTCGTTCTTGTTGCCGGCAAGGAGTTCGCCCTTGGTCTGCTTGCCGTTCGCGCCGACGCCAATATATTCGAATCGAGGCATAGGATGCTCCGTTGTTAAGCGTCCAAATATTTCTGCAAGCCATCAGGGTCCGGAGTACTGCTGATGGCATCCTTCATTGAAATCATACCCTTATGAAACAGCCGCGCAAGGTCCTGGTTCATAGTCTGCATGCCCTGTTTCTGGCCGATCTCCAGCATCCCCTGCAGCTGGTGCACCTTGTCCTCTCTGATAAGGTTGCGCACGCCGGTGTTCGCCACCATGATCTCCGACGCAACCACCCGGCCGCCGCCGATGCGCGGCACGAGCGTCTGGCTCACGATGGCCTCAAGCACCATGGCGAGCTGAGCGCGGATGGTGGACTTCTGATCGGCCGGGAAAACGTCGATGATGCGGTTGATCGATTTCGTGGCAGAATTGGTGTGGAGTGTCGCGAGCGTGAGGTGGCCCGTTTCAGCAATGGAGAGCGCTGCCTGGATGGTTTCGAGGTCGCGCATTTCGCCGATGAGCACCACGTCCGGGTCCTGCCGCAGCGCCACGCGAAGCGCGCTCGCGAAGCTCTCGGTGTCCTGGTGCACCTCGCGCTGATTGACGATGCATTTCTTGTGCTGGTGCACGAATTCGATGGGGTCTTCCACCGTAAGGATGTGTCCCTCAAGCTCGGAGTTGATTCTGTCAACCATTGAAGCGAGGGTGGTGCTTTTGCCGCTGCCCGTCGGGCCGGTCACGAGCACGAGCCCGTTCGGCCTTTCGGTGAGTTTGCCGACGATGACGGGCAGCCCGAGCTTGTCCAGCGGCTGGATGAGGTAGGGGATCTGCCTGAACACGCACGCGGTGCAGCCGCGCTGCAAAAAAACGTTCGACCTGAAACGGCACAGGTTTTGCACCCCAAAGGAGAAGTCTACCTCTTTTTTCTGCTCAAAGGTTTTTTTCTGCTGTTCGTTCATCACGCTGTAACCGAGCTTGAGGATCTGGTCCGGGTTGAGCTTGTCGGCGGTCATAGGCTTGAGGACGCCGTCCACACGGAACAAGGGCGAGGACCCGGCGGTGAGATGAAGGTCGGACGCCTTTAAATCGATCATCTGCTTCAGCAATTCTTGTATCGATGCCATAATGCCTTAAAATTACTTTGTTATACGGTGAAAAAGAATAACTTTCTCCCCCTGGGAACGGAGATGCGTCGTGTTACTACAATGATAACCTTAGGTGCATTGTTTTTCAAGGAATTACATTTTTTTATGTACCGGGCAGCCGATACTTGACTTGGCAGCATTACGGATTTATTATTTTAAAGTGCTGCCCGCCGGTATCTTTAGGGCCGGAGGTATCTCTTCTGTCAATAGAAAGGCGCATGCGGCGATGATGACACATTTCTTCCGCTTCACCGGTGTCGCGATGATTTTAATCATTCTGAATTCGAATTATGCCATGTCGAAGCGGCCGCAGGACGATGAGGCGCCGGCCCGCAAAATCGTCCTCGCAGCGAATGACAAGCCCGCCGCCGAGACCTTTCTCGACACGCTGAACAGAGGAAGGGAAATCACGCTCAGCGACAAGGACTTCAATCCCATCATTGCGGAAACGACCGCGATAGCGCCCGGCAAGGACGGCGCCGGTTCCTCCGAGGTCCCCAACGGTTTCAGGGTGCAGTGTTTCGCTTCGAGCCAGATCGAGCGCGTCCGCGCGGAGCAGAAAAACATTGAGGCCAGGGTCCGCTTCCCCGTGTACATCATTTTCGCTGCGCCCTACTACAAGCTGCTCGTCGGCGATTTTGTCAAGCGCGCCGATGCAGACGCGGCGCTTGTCAAGATGAAGGAACTCGGTTATGCCGACGCGTGGGTCATGCGCACCAAGGTGTGGATAAAACAATAACCTTCGGTCGTGCCGTCTCCCGACTCCAGCCGACCGCTGACTTTTACTCCCTTATTCTTTTTTGAGATCGACGGGGACGATGCCCTGCGGCGGCTTGACAGGCAGGACTTTTTCGCCCTTTTGGGGAAGGCTTTTCTTGGCGGTGTCGAGCGCTGCGGTCGCTGTCGCGTTTACCGTCTTGGAAGGTGCGGTAACTTTGCTTTGCGCGTAGGCGGAGGATGATTTGGACTGATAGTATGCGAAGGTGAAATAACCGCCGGCGCCGACGCCCAGGGCGAAGACCAGCGCGGAGAAGAGGACCCTCTTGACCCATGGCAGGTAAAAGATTCCGATGCCGGTGGGTATCATGGGCTTCGCGCACAGCGAAATGATCTTTTTATCAAGATGTTCGGGCGTGGGTTCGCACAGGAACGCCGCGCTGAAGTATTTTTTCCTTTCGAGGAAGTATTGATTGAGTTCGTTTGAGCAGCACTGGCAGATTTTAAGATGTTGTTCGAATTCTGACGTTAACGGCTGGGATAGTTCGTTGGCCATGTACAGCAGACCACTTTCGTCCCACTTATTGCACTCCATGGATACCCCTCTTTTTTAATTCTTTTCTGATATTTTTCAAGGCCAGCCGCATCCTGCCCAGCGCGGTATTGATGGGGCAGTTCATGATGTGCGCTATATCCTTGAAAGCAACATCACCGAGTTCCCTCAACAGAAACACTTCCCTTTGCATCGGCTCGAGCGTCTTCACCGCCTCGTTGATCACGGTGTTCAGATACTCGTTTGAAAGACCGACATCCGGCTGGTCCGGCCCTTTTCCGACGGACCTGTCGGTATCGAGAAGATGCTCGTTTTCGACTTTTACATGGCGGAAGTAATCGATCGTGCGCTTGTGTGCAATCCCGAAGATCCAGCTTAAAAAGTTGCGTTGCCTGTCGTACTGCTGCGCATTTCGCATCGCCGCCACAAAAGTGTCTTGGAGAAGGTCTTCCGCGATTTCACGGTCGCCGGTCATCCGCACCAGGAAACCGAACACACGGTTTTTATACCGCTCGTACAGGGCGGCGAAACCGTCGGAGTCACCTCTCATCCATTTGTCGAAGAGTACCTGATCGTCCTGCAAACTGTCCATAACTACGTCTGCTGTAAAAAAAATATTGCAATTTATTTTAAGTATTTAAAGCAGCCCCAGGTCATTTAGGGCCTGTGAATAGACTTCCTTTTTAAAACCGACAATTCTTTTCAGCGCCTCTGTTGCGGGCGCCCACATGAAAGCATCGAATTCGGCGTGCTCATGGTTGAAATTGATCGCAGCATCGTTTCCGGAAAATTCGGCAAAAATCCATTGCTGCACCTGGCCGTCGTAATTTTTGTGTTTGCTCCGCATCCCTTCGGGGAAATTGTAGCTGTACTGTTTTGCCGATATCCGGACCACCGTGACGTCTTCGGTGCCGATTTCCTCCCGGAGCTCGCGCTTCATCTCCGCAACGATTTCGGCGCCTTCACGGATGCCGCCCTGGGGGAACTGCCACCCGTCATCGGGAGGGAACCCTTTCCGGTGGCAGAGAAGCAAAAGGCTGGTGCCAGCTTTCCGCACCGCTATGCAGACGTTTTTCCGGTATCGGGGCATGGACCGATCCGCCCGAATATTACCGTTTGGCGTTCTTCGCCTCTTCCTTTATCTCGGCGTTGTTCGGATCGAGCTGTATTGCCTTGTCGAGATTCTGGAGGTACAACGCGTTGTTCTTCTGCATTTTTGCCAGCCGTGCAAGTCCCAGGTATCCGAGCGCGTAATTCGGATCGGCGCGCAGCGCCCGTTCAAAGAACGTCTTGGCCCACTGGGGTTTGTTCTGCTGCAGATGCACGTCGGCGCGCTCGTACAGCGCGGGCGCGTAGTTGGGATTGATATAGGAGATTTCCTTGTACGTTTCCACTGATTGATCCAGTTTCTTTTCGCAGCGCAACGCCCGCGCAAGGACCATGAGCGCTTCGATGTTTTCCGGGTCCGTGGCCTTGATGTCCTCGATGACATCCTCTGCTTCCTTGCATTTTCCGTCCTCATAAAGGGCCGATGCGTAAGGGAGTAAAATCTTGTTGTCGTGCTTGATGGCGATGAGCTGTTTCATTTCTTCGAGCGCCTTTTTCGGCTGGTCGGTCTTCTTGTACAGCTCCACGAGCTGCAGTCTGATGTCGGCGTCATCGGTCTTGAGGGCTTTTGCCTTTTCGAGCACGTCAATAGCATCTTTGGCCCTGTTTGTCTTGATATACCCTTGCGCGAGCAGGATCATGATGTCGGGGTCCTTGTTCGAAAGGGTGTTGGCCATTTCGAGGTACACCATGGCATCGGTGACCGCACCACCCTTCATAAGGAGGTAACCCAGGCGTTTGTTCGCCTCGAGGTTCTGCGGGTCCATGGTGACGAGTTTTTTATACGCCTCGAGCTCGCCCCGGTCGTTGCCCAGTTTGTTATAGACCTGGGCCATTTCGATCCACATGGCAGGGATCGTGTCCGCGATGGTGGACGCTTTTTTCAGGAGCGCGGCTGATCTCGAAAGCATGGTCTTGTCTTTTGCGTACAGAATGCCCAAACGCAACATGTTGCGGTAGTCATTGGGAAACGCGGCCACGTTGTCCTCGTAAATTTTACGCGCGCGCATCGGGTTGACCTTTTCCTGCAGGAACCCGGCCTTGTACGCGACGTCCGGGTCTTTTGCGCCCGGAAGCATGGAATAGTCGGCGTACATGTCGACGGCTTTTTGCAGGTTGTTGTCCTTCTCGTACGACTCGGCGAGGATCTTGAGGACTTTCTTGATGCCGGGAACCGTGGGCTTGCGGAGCCGCAGCCCCTCGTAGATTTCCTGCGCTCTTTTGCTGTTGCCTGCGAGGTAATAGCTTTCGCCGGCGGCCATGAGGTAGTCGATGTCTTCGGCGCCTTTTTCCTTGACAAGATCGAAATATTTGGTCGCCTCCTGATATTGCTTTTTCTGGTACAGCGCCATGCCAACGCCTTTTGCCACGTCCTGGTCGGTCGGAACCTTCTCGAGGTATTTCTTGTACACGCTGATGGCCTGGTCGTTTCGTCCGTCCTTGAGGTAGAGGTCGCCGAGCTCCTTGAGCTCGATTTCGGCCTTGGGGTTCATCATGATCACCTGTTCGTAAGTGATGATTGCGCCGTTCCGGTCCCCGGTCTTTGCCTGGCATTCGGCCAGCGCCGAAAGAACGTCAAGGTTTTGCGGGTCCATCTGCATGGCCTTCTGGTACATTTCGAGTGCCTTGCCGAACTGGCTGCTCTTCTGGTAGATCATGCCGAGCGTAGTGTACGAACCCACGTCGGCCTCTCCGGCCGCGATCGCGCGGGTGAGCACGCGGATGACCTCGTCCTGCTGGCCTTTCGCGATCACAAGCTCGGCGTAGCGCTTGAGGAACCCTTTGATGGTTGGATCGAGCTTGAGCGCTGCGCGGTAGGCATTCAGTGCGCCGTCCTGGTCCTTGAGTTCGTAGAGCAGGTCGCCGAGGTTGCGCTGCGCGACTGCGTCGGACGGGTTGAGCTGGATGTACTTGCGAAGGTAAACGCTGGCACCGCCCTTGTCGCCGCTCTTCATGCACAGCTCATACAGGTTGCGGAATACCTCGGGGTTTTGCGGGCTGAGCACGGACAGTTCTTTGTACATGTCGAACGCCTGCTTGGAATCCTTCTGGTCGAGCGCGTAACGCGCAAGCCTGAGCCGCGAATCGACGTTGGTCTTGTCCATCTCGGCGATTTTCTTGTCCGCGATTGCGAGTTTGGCCTTGTCGTTAGTCTGATCGTAGCATATCGCGAGCTGCTTCCAGTATTCGAGTTCCGACGGTTTTTTACTTACCAGAAATTCGAGCTCGTCCTTTGCGCCGGTAAAATTTTTGTCCTTGAGGTATGCCTTGGTAAGGATGATCCGCGCGTCCATGAGGTTGCCGTCCAATTTGATCGCCGATTCCGCCGCGTCGCGGGCCTTGTCCCACTGGTTGAGCGTCGAGGCGGTGATCGCAATGCCCTCCGCCGATTTCGCGCCGTGGTCAAGCAGGTAGCATTTCTCAAAATATTTCAACGCTTCCGCAAACTTTTTTGCCTTGAGGTTGTACTGGCCCAGGGTCATGTAAACCTTGGGGTCGTTGGGATTAAGCGATATCATTTTCTCGTAGGTGGTCTTGGCCTTTTCGCCCATGCCGTTCTTCTCATACAGGTCGGCAAGCCGCGCGGTGGCTTCGATGTTGTTCGGGTTCTGTGCAAGCGCCTTTTCGAGGCAGAGGATGGCCTTGGGGCCGTTGCCGGAACCATCGTAGGCGTCGGCAAGCAGGAAATTGATGTTCTCGACGAATTTTCCTTGCGGGTCGGCATTGGCGATGAATTGGTATTGGGCGAGCGCCGCCTCGTAGTTTTTCTTTTCAAGATTGGCGTTGCCGACCTTGAGCCTCGCGGTGAGCGCTTCCGGCGATGTGGCGGTGCCGAATTTTTCAATGGCCTGCAGATAGGCCTTGATGGCGTTGTCCATATTATTGTTTTTTTCATTCGACACGGCGCGGGCGTACTCATCCATCGCGGTCATCTCGGGCCGCGACGCTATTTTCTCGTATTCGCTCGCCGCGGCGAGGTATTTCTCCTTTTTATAGTAGCAGCGGGCAAGTTCGAGCGTGGCTTCGGTGAGAGAAGGGTTTTTTGCGGACGCTTCTTTTAAATAGTTGATGGCATCGTCCACCTTGTTAAGTTCCAAACAGACTTTTCCGAGCCTGAAGGCCAGGTCGGCGTCGGGCTGCCGAGCATAGGATTTCTGCAGAAGCGGCAGGGCATTGCCGTACTGTTTGTCGTTGTAATAGATGTTGCCGAGTTCGCGGTTGGCGATTGCGTTTGAGGAGTCGGTCTGGATCACCTTTTCGAGCGCCTTCTTCGCGTCGGCCGGCCTTTTGAGCTTGATGCAGGCGGCGGCGTATTCCCAGCTCGCCTCGGCGGTGAAATTGATTTCGAGCGCCTTCTGCGCCTTTTCGAGCGCATTTTCGGGCTGGTCGAGCTTGTTGTAGATTCGCGCCGCGCCGAGCAGCGATTCGTAGTCCTTGGGATTGAGACGCCACGACACGAGATAGCAGGCGAGCGCCTTCTCGATGAGGCCGAGCGATTCGTTGGCCTTGCCGAGCTTCACCCAGACATCGGCGGTCCTGGAGGGAGCGGGTATCTTGTCGTCGGCGTAATCAAGGGCGGCCTTGTAGTTCTTGTCGTTTATCATCTTGTCAAATGTGTCGTCGGCGCGCGACGTTGCCGCAAAAAGTGAAATCATGAAAAGTCCCGCCGCGCCGCACATGAGTAACCACCGTTTTACCATACCGAACGCTCCTTTCAACGAAATCGCCGGATTTTTATCTGCAATTTTTGATTGGCTGATGAAAAATAACCCCTAAATATATATAAGTGAAGGCCTTGATATGAAAGACAAATGTTTGTTTCGCGGTGTTAGTTCGTGTCATGCCGCGGGAAAACGCAACATCGTTCTGAACCGATTCCAGTTGAACAGCGAACCGGGATCGCGCTTGATGTCTTTCCTGAGGCCGAGCCAAACGGCCTTTTTTCCCGCGATGTCTTCATGCCCCACATAGATGAATTTTTTTCCGCGCCTTTTTTCGATGTTCCTGCAAAGGCTTGCGCAGGCGGCATATTGCCGCTTCGTAAACCCTGAGCGCGGGGTGGCGACAAGCTCGATTCCTATTGAGAAATTGTTTACCGCTTCGCGCCCGTCCCTTCCGGGCATGATGCTGCCGCCCGCGTGCCAGGCCTTTTTTTTCTCAGGCACAAGGCGCAGAATAACGCCGTTTCTTTGGATCAGATAATGGCTGCTAACGCCGTAATCGCAGAAAATTTTCAGCATTCTTTTCAGGGAAAACGGGCGGGCCGGAGTCACGTTCACCGCGCTCATGTAATGGATCACGATGGTATCGCAAAACGGAGAAGAGCGCTCGTCCCATAAATGTTTCTTGCCCTGCGCCCGCACGCAATCGGCCACCGTGGCCCTGCCCAGCGGGGTATTATTGTGGATGTCAAGCAGGCAGTCGGTGATGTTCATGGGTGAATCCAAAAAATCCTTTTTATCCCGATTTCCGCAGCAGGGGAATGATCCGGTCGATATGGCCGGACAGCGCCTCAAACGCTTTCCGGTAATCCTTGATGGTGCCGCCAACAGGGTCGTCGATCATTGCCTTTTTGGAACCCGCATGCTCCGGCCACGCGCCGAGCAGGAAGATTTTTTCATCGAGCGCGGGGTAGAACGTTTTGAGGAATTCCTTGTGCACCGGCTCCATCACGAGAATAAGTTCTGCCTGCCGGATCTCATCGCTGACCAGCGACCGGGAACGCTGCTGCGAAATGTCGATCCCGTTTTCCGCGCACACCTTGATCGCGAGGCCGGTGGGCGGCAAACGGTCCATGCCGTGGATTCCCATGGAAGATATTGCGAGGTTGTTTCCCGCAGCCGCGGCCCACCAGTGCCGCATGATGCCCTCGGCCATCATGCTGCGGCACCTGTTGGCGGTGCAGATGAAAATAAGCCTTTTCAAGATTTCCCGCAGGTAAAGGTGAGTGGATAATCTGTCAAGGACAACTAAAATATATTATTTTTATTGTGGTCAGACGCTTTCATTATAAAGGAGCAGTATGGCACTTTCGAACGAAGAAAAATCACTCATCGAAGAGGCATTGCAGGTATATGTCCAGCTCGTGGCGCGGCAACTGCCCAAGGCCCAGGTCCAGCAGGTGGCGCAGATCGCGCAGGGCATCGTTGGTAAACTGGACTCGGTGGGCAGTGGCGGCAAGGGCGGCAAGCCGGAAGGCATCACCGACGAGTGGTTCAAAAAAGTGTGCCAGAAATGCGACAAGCTCACTCCCACGGGATGTTCCGACAAGGTAACGGCCAAGTTCCCCGGAAAGTGTGATCCAATATTAAAATATGAGAATGAAAAGCGTGGGGTGAGGATGCCGGGAAAAGAGTTTTAAAATATAAAAGATTTGAGCGTTCCCCCGGTCGCAGGGACAAAATATTTTTTGTCCCTCCATCCGGGGTCGGTTCTCCCTTCGGTCTCGCCTTCGGCTCGGGCCGCCACGGCCCTATATGCCTGACGGCGCGGGCCGGGCAGCACCGCGCTCCGGCGACGGCCTGCGGTCGCCCCTAACGCGTCGGCGAGCTTCTGCTTTGTAAACTATTGTCGTGACTCCAATCGACCTTCCGCTTATTAAGCGCGCTTGAGGATAAACGAGCCTTGCAAAATCCTGGGGAACCGCAAAGCGGTGCCCCCACCATATCGATATTTTTATTTTACATTCACCAGTACGTAATTCTTCTTTCCCTTTTGTACCAAAATATATTTCCCATTCAGCAACGCCTCGGTCGTCACCGTATATTCCGCGTCAGGCACTTTTACCTTGTTGACCGACACGCCGCCGTTCTGAATCAGGCGTTTTGTTTCACCTTTGGACGGAAGAATACCGCATTTAGTGGACAAAAATTCAACGATGTTGATCCCGCCCTGGAGTTCCGATTTCGCGATTGACGCCTTAGGAACGCCCTCGAACATCGAAAGCAAGTCCTGCTCCGAAAGTTTCTTGAGCGATTCCGTGGTGCCTTCGCCGAACAAAATAGCCGACGCCTCGACCGCGCCTTCCCAGTCGGTCTTCGAGTGCACGCGGATGGTGATGTCTTTTGCCAGCGCCTTCTGCAGCGGCCGCGTGTGCGGCGCCGCGTCGTGCTCCCTGCAGACGGCGTCGATCTCTTCCTTTTTCATGAGCGTGAAAATTTTTATGAAACGCCGCGCGTCGTCGTCGGCGCAGTTCAGCCAGAACTGGTAGAACTTGTACGGCGAGGTCATGGACGCGTCAAGCCAGATTTTCTCGCCCGCGGCGCTCTTGCCGAACTTGGTGCCGTCGCTCTTGGTAAGCAATGGGCAGGTAAGCGCGAACGCTTCGCCGCCCGCCTTGCGCCGGATGAGCTCGCACCCGGCCGTGATGTTTCCCCATTGGTCCGATCCGCCCATCTGGACGACGCAGTTTTTGTTTTTGTAAAGCCAGTAGAAATCGTACGCCTGCAGGAGCTGGTACGAGAATTCCGTGAACGAAATGCCGCTTTCCAAACGTGTTTTTACCGAGTCCTTGGCGATCATGTAGTTCACCGTCAGGTGTTTTCCCGCGTCGCGCAGAAAATCGAGGAACGACACGCCCTTGAACCAGTCGTAGTTGTTCACGATCTCGGCCTTGTTGGCGCGGACCGAAAAATCGAGGAACCGTGAAAGCTGCTTCTTGAAGCATTCGAGGTTGTGCTGTATTTCGTCAACCGAGAGGAGGTTGCGCTCCTCGGATTTTCCCGACGGATCGCCGATCATGCCCGTTGCGCCCCCCACGAGCGCCAGCGGCTTGTGCCCTGTCTCCTGGAACTGCACAAGCAGCATGATGGCCGCCAGGTTTCCGATTTGCAAAGAAGATGCGGTGGGGTCGAAGCCGACGTAGCCGCACACGCCCGGATTTTTCAGCTTTTCCTCGGTGCCGGGCATGATGTCCTGGATCATGCCGCGCCAGGTGAGTTCTTCGATGAAGGTCAAAAGATATTCCTTTCGATAATAAGCCAATCATTGCTAAGAATAATGGGGCCACGACATTTTTATGAAATCGTGAATTTCTTTTGTCACGGTAAAAAAATAAATTATCGAGCATTGGAAAAGAAGAAGAATGGTGGGGGGAAGTTTCGACATGTCGGAATGGATTGATAGATATTCTCGCTTCAGGTCCCCCGCCGGCAATGATACAATTAATCATCAATCATCTCCGCCCAATCAACTAATTTTTTCCCATGCCCTTTTCCAAAAAGCATCCTCCGGTGCAGCCCATCCGCGACCTGGTGAAAAGCCTCGCTCACACTGCGGAGCAGCCGCTTGTGCCGGGCACTAGCTTCGGCGTTTACGAACTGCAACGCCAAATAGCTTCAGGCGGCACCGCAGCCATATTCGAGGCTCTTCGTGCACCGGACAATAAAAAAGTCGCGCTGAAAATCTTGCATGCACACCTTGCCGCCGACCCGACGTTTCTCGCGCGGTTCGAACAGGAGGCGAAAATCGCGGCCTCGCTGTCGCACCCCAATATCGTTTCCGTCTACGAATACGGCGTTGTGGACGGCCGCCATTTCATTGTCATGGAATATATAGACGGTTTTTCCCTTGATGATGCCATTGTAAAGCTGAAAACGGTCCCCTGCGCCGCGGCAGCGGCGATAGCCGCAAAGGCATGCGGCGCACTCGGATTCGCTCACGCATGCAACATTCTCCACCGTGACGTGAAGCCGGGGAACATCATCGTCGGCAGAACGGGCGAGGTGAAGGTCACGGATTTCGGGTTTTCCAGAGTACTTGACAATCCGAACACCCGGCTCACCGTGCACAACAGGGTGGTGGGCACGCCCATGTATATGTCGCCGGAACAGATCGAGGGCGGCAGCGTCACGTTTTCCACCGACGTGTTTTCGCTGGGTACCGTTTTGTATTTTCTGGTGACCGGCGTGCCGCCGTTTGCCGGCAGCGGTGCCCTGGCGATCATGAAGAAAATTATCGACGGCGACTATGCACAGCCGAGGAAAATAAACAGGAAGGTGCCAAGGAAATTCCAGGAAATCATCGTACAATGCCTTGAACGGGATAGAAGCCTGCGGTACGAGAGCATGGCGGAATTGAAGAGCGCGCTTGATGGATTTCTGATGGACGCCCGTGTTGAATCTACGGAAAAGGGGATCGGCGCTCTTGTCAATTTATTTAACAATGCGTCATGAAGAAAATATATTCTTAAAAGGGGGGAAGAATCGCCATGAGAACCGTCAAATACCTTTACCTACTTTCTATTGCGGTCCTTCTGATCGTCCAGTACGCCACCTATACCGCGCTTCCGCAGATGGTGGCGTCGCATTTCAGCGCCAACATGATGGCGAACTGTTTCGTTCCAAAGGCGCAATATTTCAAGTCGCTGCTGTCAACATCCGCGCTGATGAACGCGGTTTTTCTCTTGTCGATTATCATCTTGCCGAGATTTCCGTCCGGCCTCATCAATGTTCCCAACAAGGATTTCTGGATGCGGCAGGAGAACAGACCGGTGCTGAACAGCATCCTGACATCGAGGCTTTTCGGGCTGCTTACAGGGATAAACCTGATATTTACGGTTCTGTCGTATTACGTTTATAAGGCAAACATGTCCGCCGCGAAGATGCTGAGCTGGCACTTTCATGTGGTGATGGTGGCGTTTCTGGTTTTTGTGGTGGGCGGGATGGTGCAGATGATGGCGAGGTTGAGAAAGAAGAATACGCCGCTTGAAAGGTAAAAAAATGAAGATAGCCACAGAGACACAGAGGACACAGAGAAAAAAGAGAGATGAAAGTTGGAGGTTGAAAGCATGATGCAGGAAGCGCAAAAGCAAAGGGCGCATTCTTATCGTGTCAATGTGATCGCGCCGCTTGACTGATGCATCCCGTCCGAAAAGCTGATGCAGTAAACGCCGCGGCGCACCGGCAGCCGCTCCCAGGCCACGGTATGCCGCCCTGCCGGCTGCGACCGGATCCAATCGCTAAGGTCCGCAACAAGCCCGCCCCTCAGATCAAAGAACCGTAGAAATGCGTTTGCGGGTTCCTGAATGTTAAACGATAGACCGCTGGCATTTTTTTCCATGGATGGTGTGGCTGCGATTGGTTTCGCGAATCCATTTTGCACGTTGGTTTTCTTCTGATACCACCGTATCCAGTCGACGGTCAGGTATTGCGGCAGCACCGTCGAGGCGTCCGGGTTGCCGGCAAACCCGACTCCGCCGAGCGCCAGGTCGATGGTGAGCGAATGCGGCTGATGGAATTCTGACATGTACGCCGGAGTGATGTCAACCTGAAAATAGGGCGTTGCGGCGCTGTCCAAATAAAACGACAGGTTTTCCTCGTCCCATATGAGGGTGAAGACGTGGAATTGGTCTGCCATGCGGCCGGGGACCTGGATTGATTTCTTGAGCTCGTTGGGAAAATCCGCAAGATCGGTGTAATGGACAACCGCGAAATTCGAATTGTCGCCCCGATCATCCGTATAATTCTCGCCGCAGGCCATTTCGAAGATGTCGATCTCGCCGCAGGCCGGCCACGGTGTGTTGTAGGGCGGGTTGAAGTCCGAACCGAGCGTCCATACCGCGGGCCATACGGCCTGGCTGTAGGGCGCCTTGAGCCGTACCTGTATTTTCCCGTATTGCAACTCGATCTTCTGCCGCGTCGTGATGCGCGAGGAGGTGTATTGCGCGGAGCCCATGAGCTGCCTCCGCAGTTCAATCACCAGGCAGCTGTCGTTGAAAGAAAGGTTATCGCCCGGGGTATAAAACTGCAGCTCGCCGTTTCCCCAGCCCTGGTCCCCGGTGCCCACGTCGTAAGTCCAGGAGGCGGTGTCGAGAGCATTACCATTGAACTCGTCCGACCACACCAGGCTCCAAGTGCTGTCCTGGCCGGCGCACCAGGCAACGATTCCCAACAGGGCAAGGATGGTTCCGAAAGATTTCATGAATGGTCCTTTGGCCGGCAATCATTCATAAATATAATAACCGATCAGGTTTTATGCACTTCAATGCGACAGAAGAATATGAGTTTTTTTCTTGCCTCGATTGTTTTATTCCACATATATTTGATTGTTCATTTACGGTGTTTTACCGAGGAATCATCCCATATTTATTCTACTTACCCTAACCCTTTGGAGGGCGTAATGAAAAAAGTAATTTTCACCTTTGCTCTGTTGGTCCCGGCCATGACCTTTTTCTGGAGTTGCAACCAGAACCCGGCAGGCTCGAAAACGGATACACTGGTCTACAAAGACACCATGTATATCGCCGACACTTCCAAGGCATTGAGCCAGATATATGCCAATTTTGCCAATTCGGACATTTCCGATCTTACCTTCCTCAAGGGCATGACGTCGCTGCAATGGCTGAACCTCGACAGCAACTTCTTCAGCGACTTGTCTCCTTTGTCAAGTCTAGTCAACCTGCAATACCTCAATTTGAAGAACAACTACGCGGTGAGCAATATTTCGGCCCTGGCCGGTCTCAGCAAGCTCACCTATCTGAACCTTGAAGGCGACTGGAGGATCACGGACATCACTCCGCTGGCCAGTCTTACCAACCTTCAGGATCTCAGCCTGCTCAGCGCCAACGGCGTCACCGATATCTCCACGCTTTCGAAACTGACCAACCTTACTAAGCTCGATCTCGGATGGGCAAACGGCATCGCCACCTACGGTGCCTGCTCAACGCTCACCAAGCTGGAATGGATCCGTCTTGCCGGAAAGGGTGCGACCAGTGTGTCAGGAATCTCCGGCCTTCCGAACCTCCAGACGATTCTGCTTGCGCACAACTCGCTCACGACAATCGCCCTTTCCAATCTCCCGAAAGTCACGACGATTGATTTCGAGTATTGCGATTCCGTCCAGGGGGTCAATCTGAGCAATATGCCGGTCATCGACACCATCGATCTTTCCAATTGCCGCGGCCTTATGAAGCTCACGCTCACCACGCTCCCCGGGCTCAAGTCCCTGATTTTCGGCAGTGGTTACCTTACCAACAGCGATATCGCGCTGACCGGCCTCGGCGGCATCGAGAGCATCACGGGAAATTTTGAAAAAGTCACCGACCTCTCCTTTGCAAAGAACCTGACCTCACTTACGGATCTGAACGTCACCTGCGAGGCGCTCACCGATATTTCGGCTCTCAGCAGCCTTACCGGTCTCACGAGCCTCACCATCCGCGGGGACGGACTTGTCGACGTCACGCCGATCCAGAATTGCGTTAACGTCACGACCTTGAGCCTGTCTTATTGCGGCTCGGTGCAGGACATATCGGCGCTCAGCCACCTCACCAATCTTCAGAACCTGAATTTGAGCAACAACCGGTCGATCACCTCGGTCAGCGTCGTCAACAGCCTCACCAAGCTCCAGGTGCTCAACCTGACCTACTGCCAGAGCCTCGACACAACCCTGCCCGACATGTCGGCGCTTACCCAGCTTAAGTCGCTCAATATAAACAACTGTTCAACGCTTAAAAACGTGGCCGGGCTTGCGTCGCTGACGGGCCTCAATTTCATTGATATCCGGTACAACGGCCTCACCCCGGCCACTGTCGGGCCGGTGCTTGCGACCATGCAGTCCGGGGACACGCTCAAGTATTCAATAGGCCAGCTCGACAGCGCGCAGATCGCCCAGATCACCGCCGCCGGCGTCATACAGCCCGCGTACTGATTTTTTTCGCTTGCAGGATTGTCCAAGGGGCCCGCGGGAAACCGCGGGCCTTTTTTAATGTATTTTACATCACCATGAACATCGGCGTTGACATCAAGGCCCTTTACAAGGGAAAGGCAGGAATCGCCGCCTACATCCGAAACACGCTTGACAAGCTCCAAGAGACGGACCACGCCAACCGGTATTTTCTGTTTGAAAAAAGGCCCAGCTCCTATACGACAACAAACCCCCGCTTTCAAAAAATACTGGTTCCCTCCAGACTGCCGGGCACCCTGTGGCTCATGTTCATCCTGCCGTTTCATCTGAAGAAATATTCCATCGGCGTGTTCTGGGGGCCGGAGCAGCTTATTCCCTGCGTTTTCGGGCAGGCCGGCGTTAAAATGGTGTCAACCATCCTCGACCTGACGCTCCTGCATTATCCCGAAACAATGCAGACCACCAATTTTCTCGTCAACAGGCTGTTCCTGAGGAGGAGCGTTTGCAAATCGGACAAGATCCTTACGATTTCCAACTTCATTAAAAAAGACATATGCGAATCATTTCCGCGTGGTGCAACGTCCGATAACGTCGTGGTGACCTATCCGGGCAGCCCCGAGTGGGAAAAGACCTGGGTTGCCGCGCAGGGCAGGGGAGAGCATCTGCTGTTTGTGGGGAGCTTCGAGCCGAGAAAAAACCTTTCAAGCCTTCTTAAGGCGCTGTGCTTCCTCAAGGACGAGAGAAACAGGGCGATTTCACTGCGTATCGTGGGGCCGCCGGGATGGAAGAACGACGCGGTGCACCATTTTATCAAGACCAACAATCTGGAAGGCCACGTCACCTTCAAAGGCTACTGCGGCGAAACGGAGTTGGCGCGGGAATACGCGTCGTGCAAGGCATTCGTATACCCGTCGCTGTACGAAGGGTTCGGCCTTCCGGTGCTTGAGGCGCTTGCCGCGAACACACTCGTACTTTCGTCCGGCGGCACGGTCATGGACGAAATCGCCGGAGGATGTTTTGTCTCATTTGATCCTGCAAATCCGCGTGACATTGCGGAAAAGATTCTGACGGTGTATCAGAAGGATTTCGATCCAACGCCGTACCTGAAGGGTGCGAAGGACGTGCTGGCAAGGTATTCGTGGAAGTCAACGGCGGAAAAGACGATGGAAGTGCTGATGACGGTGTGATGACAGGATAAGTCATCGCTTGTCCGGCAATATATCCGTATTGAAATAAGGCCTGTAATTCAATTCATATTTCAAATCCCTATTTCTTTCCCCGATTTTTTTCGCCGGATTCCCAGCAACCACCGTAAAATCCCCAAAGCTTTTCGTCACCACCGCTCCGGCGCCCGCCACGCAACCTTTTCCTAGATGTACACCAGGAAGGATAACGGCACGCATTCCGGTCCAAACATAATCATCTAAGACTACTTTTTCTCCCCGCGTGGCGAAATCAATTGAGGCGGGATCGTGGTCAAGCGAGATGATGCAGGTTTCGGGGGAGAGGCTCACATCGCCGCCGATTTCGATTCCGATGCGTCCGTCAAGATAGCAGTTCCGGTTGATCACGGTGTTATGTCCGATTGCAATGAGACGGCCGGTGAAGAAACATCCGGTGTGGACCGCGCAGTTATTTCCCATTTTTATGCGGAGCACGCTCCGCAGATAGCGATGACGCACCCAATAGAACGGAATATGGGTGACAAAAGCATTGTACAAATAATATTGCAAAGCACTTGCGGGTTTAAGCATATAAGTTTCCCTCAACTATCGCAATACGATCAGACACGGCGCCGTAGTATTAAAATATATCAGGGGGAGAAACGCATTTTTGCCTCCATTGTGGCGAATTCAAGGGGTGTTGAAGTATATTTTACTTTTTACAAATATCTTTTAGCTTTCGATTAGCATGGTTGCCTTGCAATTTTATTTCGGGGAAAGGACAACCTTATGAGCACGTCGTCAAAATATCTTCTAGTGGTGGGATCTTTCCTGCTCGCGGCCGTTCTTACGATCGGCGTTATTTATTATCGGACCTCCATCGCAGACGGCAAACAGGTTGCCCAGCCCACGGGGATCGTGATGGAGTATCCGTTCCACGGAACGATGTTCCCGCCGGATATTGCCGCCCCGACGTTCAAGTGGGAGGACACGCGGCCCACCGCTGACAAATGGAACATCACGGTGCGGTTCAAGGACAATCCCGACACGCTCCACTTTACTTCCAGTAAAAAGAAATGGATCCCTTCCGGAGATGTGTGGGAAAAAATAAAGCTCAATTCGCTTGGAAAAACGGCCGTTTTTGAGATCCGCGGCGTGAGCGGCGCCAGGCCGAAAAAAGTCCTTTCGGGCGGCCAGGTGACGTTCCAGACTTCGCCCGACTCCGTGGTTGCCCCCATCTTCTACCGCGAAGTGAACTTGCCTTTCATGGAGGCGGTAAAGGACCCTACCAATATCCGGTGGCGTTTCGGCTCCATCTCATCCGATGAACAGCCGAGAATCGTGCTGCAGAAACTGCCGGTGTGCGGCAACTGCCATTCGTTTTCGAGGGACGCCAAGGTCATGGGGATGGAAGCCGATTGCGGCAACGACAAGGGCGCGTACGCCATCATGCCTGTCAAGCAGGACATCGTGCTCGACCGGTCGAAAATCATCAGCTGGTCCTTTTACAAAATGCCTGGCGAAGACAAGGAGCCCACGTTCGGACTCAACAACCAGGTGTCGCCCGACGGCCGTTACGTCGCGGGCACGGTCAAGGACCAGGCGATCGCCGTGTACCGTCCCAACCTCATGTTCTCGCAGCTGTTCTTTTTTGTAAAGGGAATGGTCTCGATCTACGACCGGCAGACCAAGGCGATGTACGTTCTGCCAGGCGCCAGCGACCGGCGGTACGCGCAGACCAATGCGACGTGGAGCCCGGACGGCAAGTACCTGGTGTTCGTCAGGTGCAAGTCCTATAATCTTGACATTTTCAACCGCCAGCGCCGCGCCCTTATCCAGGGCCCCGAGGCCGAGCAGTTCATCGAGACGGAGGGCAAAAACATCAAATACGACCTGTGCCGCGTGGCGTTCAACAACGGCAAGGGTGGCACCCCCGAGCCGCTCAAGGGCGCGTCGAACAACGGCATGAGCAATTATTTCGCGAAATATTCTCCGAACGGAAAGTGGATCGCGTTCTGCCGGGCGAACAATTTTATTTTCCTCCAGCCCGACTCGAAGCTCTACATCATGCCGGCGGAGGGCGGCGAGGCGCGCGAGCTGTCGTGCAACATGTCGATCCTCAATTCGTGGCACAGCTGGTCGCCCAACAGCAAGTGGCTGGTGTTTTCCTCAAAAGTCAACGGCCCGTATACCCAGCTCTTTCTCACGCACATCTCCGACAGCGGGACGAGCTCGCCGCCGGTCGTGCTCGACCGATTTACGAGCGTCGACAGGGCGGCGAACATTCCGGAATTCGTCAACGGACCGTCCGATGCGATTCTCAAGATCCGCGAAAACTATCTCGATGCGTATTCGTACCACCGGATCGCCGAGGCCTTCCATCTTGCCGGCGATTTCGAGCACGCGATCCCGGCTTGGCGGAATGCGATCAAGTATAATCCGAGGAATTATTTCGCGCACAACAATCTCGGCGCGCTTCTCTACCAGAAAGGGCTTAAGGATGATGCGGCGGAGGAGTTCAAGGCCGCCATCAATCTCCACATTGACGACGAAGACCATTACGAGGCGCACACCAATTACGGCAAATACCTTCTTGAAAAGGGCGAGATCGACAAGGCCATCGCGGAATTGTCCATCGCCTATAAGTTGCACCCCGACAGCATCACCAAGAAAAATCTTGAAACGGTGCGCAGCAACAAGAAGACCATTGCCAAGCAGGAAGCGCTCCAATACAATGACTGAGAGCTCGCAAGCCCGCGGGGAGGGCGGCCACACTGCTGTTTTCGGCCGCGGAAAAGTAAAAAGCGTCTATGCCACGCTGCGGCCCGCGGCCGGCGAAGACGGCGCCTCGTTTGCGCGCCGACTCGTTGACCTGCTCAACAAAAACAACGCTTCATTTGTCAAATGCGACGTGTTCGGGTCCTGCGGCGCCTACAACGGGTTCATGCGGGAGCTCGAAACCGCTGTGCCGCCGCACGGCCTGCCCGTGACGTGGGTCGAGGGCGCCGGATGCGGCGGGCACCCGATCGCGGGCGCAGCGGTCCGTTGCGTTACAGGCGTTGAGGCCGAAACCATATTTCTCAATACCAGACCCGTGGGCAGGCTTTACGAGGATGACTTCGCCCGCTTCTGCCTTCTGGGCGGAATCCATTCCAATGCGCCCACGGTCATGCCCGGCCAGCAGACCCAGATGACGCTGGAGGCGCTGGAGGCCGCGCTCAACGCGGCCGGCATGGACATGACCAACATCGCGCGTACCTGGTTCTACAACAACTGCCTGCTCGAGTGGTACGATTCGTTCAACGCGGCAAGGACCCGTTTCTACAGGGAGCGGGGCATTTTCGACAGGATGCTTCCGGCGAGCACCGGCATAGGCGGGAAGAACCCCCATGAGTCGGCGCTGGTTGCCGGAGCCGAAGCGGTCGTGTTCAAACATGCCAAGGCCTCCATGGAGGCCGTTGCCTCGCCGCTCCAGAACCAGGCCTTCAGCTACGGAAGCGCGTTTTCGCGGGCGGTGGAGTTGAAGACGCCGGCGGAGCGCCGGCTTCTTGTTTCGGGGACCGCAAGCATCAACGAGGCGGGGAAAACGGTGTTTGAAGGCGATCTGCACGGACAGATAAAGCAGACGCTGGACGTGGTGGAGGCGCTGCTTCGCTCGCGGCAGATGGGCTGGACCGACGTGGTGCGCGCAATCGCCTATGTAAAGCAGCCCGGTTTTGCAAAGGATTTCTCGAAGTATTGCGCGTCGTCCGGATTGCCCGCGCTCCCCTGGATCATCGCGCACAACGAAGTATGCCGGGACAACCTGCTGTTCGAAATCGAAGTGGATGCCGTGACGGCCGCCGCCGGTTGACGCAAAAAACCTCCTCGGCGCCTGCTTGCCGCCGCGCCCGGAAGCTCCGCTATGAAAGAAAACGGTCCGCTCAAAAAAGAACGCCAGCCGGCCCTTCTCTCCGCCACTACGAGCGCCCGTTGGGTGATGGCGATTTTTTTCTGCTCGGGCGTCTGCTCCCTCATCGACGAGGTGGTCTGGGTCAGGCTCATTAAGTTGACTTTAGGCAATACCGTCTATGCATCGAGCGTCGTGGTCTCGGTGTTCATGGGCGGCCTTGCGCTCGGGGCGCTCGCCATGGCGCGGTGGGCCGACCGCGTCGCCCGACCGCTGCGGCTCTACGCGCTGCTCGAGATCGTTGTTGCGCTGGTGACCGCCGTGCTTCCCGCCGCGCTCGCCGCCGCCGACGGCGCGTACCGGCTGCTTTTTGTCCCGCTCCAGGCGTCACCGCACCTGCTCATCGCCATGCAGGTCATTGTATCGTCGGCCATCCTATTAGTGCCCACCGTGCTCATGGGGAGCACCTTGCCGCTGCTGGGACGCTATGTCACTGCGCTCCAGGAGCGTATCGGCAGCAGCGTCGGCGGGCTCTACGCAATTAACACGCTGGGCGCAGTAACGGGCTGCTTTCTTGCCGGGTTCGTGCTCATGCGGGCAATCGGCGTGATACCCACCCTATATGCCGCGGCGGGACTCAACGTGTTGGTCGCGCTTGCGGGATGGCAACTGTCGGGCAGAAGCGCCGCCTTGCTACGGGCGGCGGCGCCGGCGGTTTCCGAAAAGTCAATTCCCCCGACGGCGGGCGCCGCGCGCTGGCTGCTCGGCTCCCTCTTTTTTGCGAGCGGCTGCATCAGCATCGGCTATGAGCTCATCTGGATGCGCAGCATCGTGATCCCGCTGGGTGGATTCACCTATGTTTTTTCGGCGGTGCTGACCATCTACCTGCTCGGAAACGTGCTCGGCGTGTGGATCGGAACCTTCCTGTCGCGCCGCGTGCGCAATCCGGCGTTCGGCACGGCGCTCTGCCTGTCGCTTCTTGGCGCCTGCGGCATTTTTTTTGTGCCCTGGCTTGTGGAATGGCTCAAGCGTTTGTTCGATCTTTCAAACGGCGCTCTGCTTCCGGTGATGCAGAACATCGCCGGCTGGGTGCTGGTGCGGCCGCTGCTGTACTGCCTCGTCTTGTTCCTGCCCGCCGCAATGATCATGGGAATGGGTTTTCCGCTCGCGCTTCAGGCCTGGAATTCGCGGACGCGCGGCGCGGGAAACACCACCGGCTCGGTGTACGGCATCAACACGATCGGCGCGATCTGCGGCGGCATTGTCACCGGCTTCGTGCTTATCCCGCTGCTGGGCGCGCAATGGTCGGTTGTCGGGCTGGGGCTGCTCGGCGTTGTTCTCGGCGCTGCAGCGACGCAGGCGTTTTTCACGCCCAGAAATATTGCGTTGCGGACGGTGTACGCCATGCTCGCCCTGGCTGTCGTCGCCGCCGTCGTCCTGGTGCCCTCGAATCTTTTCGTAAAAAGAATCGTTGCGATTCCCGGCCTGCAGACCGTTGCGGTGCGGGAAGGCGTCACCGCCACGGTTTCGGTCACGCTGCGGCCGCAGGACGGCGCCATGGAGCTCACCTCCGACGGCGTGCGCGTTGCCGGCGACGACATTCACCGTTCGGCGCAGCAATGCCTCGGCAACATGGGGGTTCTGCTGCATCCCGATGCGCGCAGGGTCCTTTCGGTGGGGTTCGGCTCTGGCGAGACCGTGAAATGCCTTTCACGGTATCACCTGCGGAAAATCGACTGCGTGGAAATCGCGCCCGAACTCATCGACCTCGCGTGCAAGTATTTCCGGCATATCAATCTGGGCGATTGGAAGGACTCCTCGCTGTCGATCATCAGCATGGACGCGTTCAATTACATGCACGTGACAAACCGGACCTACGACGTGATCATCAACGATGCGAACCTGCCTTCGCACTCGGCCTGCGCGCCGCTCTTTACAAAGGAACATTTCCTGAATTGCGCAAACCGCCTCAATCCGCGCGGGCTTTTTTTCACTAAGCTGCCGCTGGCCGATATTTCGGAGAGCTCGTTCAACAGCATCCTGGGCACTTTTCTGGAGGCCTTTCCGCAGGTGACGCTGTGGTTTCCCGTGACGCGCCCCTACATCTTTTTTTACCTCATCGGCTCGCGCCAGGAGATGCTTTTTTCCCCTGAAAACATCGACCGGATGCTTGCCGCCGACACCGTCCGCGCCGCCTCGGGTTTCCTGCGGTTCCACAGCAGCCATGACGTGCTGAGTTGCTACATCGCCGACCGGAACGATCTTTCCCGGTACCTCAAGGCGTATCACCGGAACGCCAGCAACACGCCCTACATTGAATTCAATGTCGATCAGAAGGCGCTGCCGCTGCGGCCGTTCTTTAAGCAGCTTACCGCCGCGGTCCGCAGCGCTTCGCTGTATAATCACATCGACTGGGGCGGCTTCTCCGATGAACAGAAAAGCAGGTGGCTCGCCGACCAGCGCATCCAGGACGAGGCCACGGCATGCGTGCTGCAAACGGTGGGCGAGGAGGATAGGTGGCAGAAGCTCTCAATATGCGGAAAAGGGCTCAGGGCCGTGCCGGGCAACGCGGTACTGCTCGATGAGGAGGACGGCGACCTCCAGGAGGCGCAGAGCATGCTCAATATGAACAAGGCGGATTTCATTGGCGACGTCGCCAATGCCATGCTGATCAGGGACTCGAGCAGCGCAGCAGGATGGATACTGTTTTCGTGGACGCTGCAGCGCGGCGGCCGGGTTTCTGAAGCGCTTGCTGCCGCGCAGTCGGGAGTCGCACGGGCGCCCTGGAGTGTTTCGGCTCTTGACAATTGCGCCACCATCCTTCTGCAGTCCCAGGCGTTCGACGCCGCGATTTCCCGGTGCGACACGGCGCTGCGCCTGGCACCCGACCGCGCCCGGAGCCGCATCGTGCGCGGCATGGCGCTCTACGCAAAAGGCCAAATCGATGGTGCCATCAAAGAATTTACTAAGGTGGTTCAACTGCAGCCCCGCAATGCGCACGCTTGGTGCATTCTGGGCGATATTTACCGCGAAAAAAATGAACGCAGGCTTTCTGAACAGGCGTACCGGGAGGCGCTGAAGATCGACCCGTATTATAACGATGCGCAAAACGGGTTAAACGCGCTTGGACAGCTCTAGCGAATTTTCATCTCGTGGTATTGATAAGCTGCTTTCATTTTTTTATTCCATCAAGATTTTAATATTGACACATAGCAATTCGAGCGAATTCGCGCGATATTTGACGTGGGGGATTGACCGGAAAGGGAGTAACGACCTGGGCCGCATAAATGGCGTACGTGACTGTAGAATCGGATAAATCTAAAACTGTTGACAAAAAGAAAGCCGCAGAGACAATTCCGCGGCTTTCTACTTAACTAAAACTTAAAAGAACTTGTCAGCTCAGTCGGTAAGCCCGAAGCCGTACGCATACATTCCGGTCTGGCCATCGCCGGAGTTGATGGGCTCCTGGGCGCTGCTCGTGGGCCATGTCACCGGCAGCTTCCCCGAGAACTTGTAATCACCGAACAGCACGTCGGCTATGCCTTCTCCTTCCGTGCCCGGCAGACACGACCATATGAATGCGTCGCAATTGTTGATGACCGTGGAAATGTCGAGCACTCTTCCCGCGATCAGCATTCCGATGACCTTCTTGCCCGCCGTATGCGCCGCGGCAACCTCGTTGATCACGGCCTGGTTCGTGCCCGTCGCATCATTCCCCGTCAAGTTGATGTTGGGAAATGAGGTCTCGGCATAAGGATTCTCGCTGAACACCGCGAGAATGTAATCGGAATTGCCCACCGCGTTCGGGCTTGATACAAAGCTCACCGTGGCGCCCACCGCCTGGCACGCGGTGCGTATCGACGTGCCGCCGCCGCCCGGGATCGCGCCCTGCTGGCCCTGCCAGCTCACGGTCCATCCGCCGCACTGGATGCCGATATCGTCTCCCGCCTGTCCCCATATCGCAAGGTTCGCGGTCTTGGGCATGGGCAGGACGTTGTTGGCGTTCTTGAGCAGCACCTGCGAGGCGCGTACGCATTGCCGTGCCACGTCCCTGTGCGCTGCGCACCCGACCAACGGGGTGAGCCGGCGGTCGGCGAGCGGATTGTAACCCGAATTGAACATGCCCATCCATGCCTTGACGCGCAGCACGCGCTTGCATGCATCGTAGATTCGCGCCTGCTGGGTTGCGCCCATGGCGGCCATCTTCACAAAATTATTGTTATTGTTTGGATCATTTGTCGCGATGATTCCTATGTTGCAACCCGGCGCCATGGGTACGTCGACGCCGGCTCCCTCGCAGGTGGGCAACGGCCATGATGCTTCCCAGTCACCCACAACGAGGCCTTTGAAACCTGGGGAAGGAGGGGTGCCTGTGTTGGTTGAGTCTTTCAGCCAACCTGTTATTAGCGTCTTGTTCTGATGCATTGGCGTGCCGTCACACCAGCTGGAAAATGAGGGCATGACCGTGGCGACGCCTGCGGCAACTCCGGCCGCATAACCGGGCAGATTGATTGCCCGTGCCGTTGCATCGGGACCTACCGTCTCGCCCTGGTTGACGCCGTTAGCCGTATTGCCGTCGCCTGCGAAATGTTTGATACATGCCGCGTATGACAATGGGCAGGACAGGTCGGTAAGTTGAGCGCCCAGCACGGCGTGCCTCGCCATGATCTGCGTGCGCTCAGGAGTTTCGCAGAAGCCCTCGTACGAGCGGCCCCAGCGGTCGTCGCGAATTACCGCGATACAGGGACCGAATCCCCAGTTGCAGCCCGAGCCGCGCACTTCGAGCGCGGCAACGCGCCACGCCTTCTGCACCAGCAGAGAGTCCTGGACTGCGCCCAGCGCCAGGTTGTGCGGCAGCATTGTGGCGCCCGGAACCGCGCTTGCCCCGTGCACAAAGTCGTAGGCCGCCATGATAGGGATCTTGAGTGCGGTGCCCATCATTGCCGTTTGACAACCGTCAACCTGGTCGGCGCAAGCCGAGGCGCTGGAGCCGACCAATGCGCCACCGCCGCCGAATATGCTTCCGCAGTTGTTGGAAGCACATGAGGATGCAAGATTGCCGATGCTGTTCGGCGGCATGCAGAGTTGTCCGTACCTCTGGAGATCGGTCATTTGGTTGAATAGCGCGTCGACCTTGCTCTCGATGTCAATCGGCGCAATGGTCACGTTGCCAACGTTGTCGGAATAGGTTTGAATGGGAACATAAGTGGGGGCATAGCCGGTCTTTCCGACACGGATCGAATCGATGACCGCGAGCTTCTTAGCCATAACCATGGGCGTGTTCGATGACGAAAGCTCATATACGGAAGCCGAACCGGTTCTCAGACCGGTTTTTAACAGTTTACGATAGATCACCTGGTTTCCCGCCCTGATCTTCATCAGGTAAACGGATTTTGAAAGTTTTGAGGTGATGGGCTCAAGAGCATAGATGCCTTTTTCGATTCTGGCATTATAAACCGATTCCACTTTTTTTCCACTGATATCAAAGATGTCGATGGAGACCGGCCCTTCTCCAAGCAGGGTTAGAGTCGAATTCTGCTGAAGAGGTTGGCTTGTGGAAACCGAATAGCCGCCGAAGGTCCCATCTGACTTGGAAAAATCCCATGACAGGCGCTTTGCAATGCTCTGGTACGTGACTGTGGCATTTGCTACCGGTGACCCATTTGCGAGAACGACTTTTCCTGAAACCGAAAAGTCAAGGCTTTGGGCAAATACTGTTGTATATGCCAGCAAGGCTACAGCAGTGAGTGAAATAAATTTTATACTTTTCATGAAATGATCCTCCTCAATAAGTTTGTTTGCTTTTTGGTATTTGCAATGTTCGGTAGCTAAAAAGCCATAGGGCTCCTTTCTTTAATTTAAAGACTTTGTTGGCCCCCCAACTGTATTTATAAAATTAATACAGAAATTGGTGACTTGTGAAAGGAAAAAATGGAATAATTTTATTTTACTTATAAAATATACCCAAATACATTAGACTTTTCCAAAAATATTGCAAGATTTTGTATACACGGCGTATACACATAAAAGTTCAATATCGGAAGCATGATTAAAGAAAATTAATGGAGATAAAAAAAAGATATACCGATTTGTAACTAATTGAATAATAAGACTACTACAATATTTTTCCAGTTTTTAATTTTTAAAATGGCCTTTCTTTTCGTGGCGAGTTGGTGGGAGAAGTTTTAAAAATGCTTTCAGTTTGATAAATTAAGCCTTATTCTTTTTTCTTGCTTAAACCAATTTAATCCACATATATTAACCAATCAATCGAATAATATTTTTTAACCTCAAGGCACCTCAATTTATTCTTTATTTTGCCGATGGAAGTGACAACCGCAGAAATAATCCGAGTCTCACTTAATTAACAACCAATCATTCCTCAAAGGGGGGTAAATGAAAAAATTACTTTTCACAGTTCTTGGCGTGAGCGCGCTCTTTGCCGCGATGTGCTTGAACGGCTGTTCAACAGAGCCGAAAGGGACGGAAGGCAGGATAACCGTAAGCGATACCTTGCCCGTCGGAACGGCGAGTGTTGATACCATTACTCTCAAGGACGCAGATCTCACCGCTGATACGCAGAGCGTGAAGGTGACAAGCGGTGTAGACAATACAGGTATCTATCTCGTTCTATCCGGCAAAAACGGCATCTACAAAGGTGTGCTGTCATTTTCCACCGCAGCTTCCACGCCCAACAGCACGATACTGGTGAACCAGAACGGTACAGTAACGGTTACTTATAAGGATGCAAAACCCGCCGGAACACGGACGGAAATCTTAATTTGGAAAGCCGGAACCCTTGGTGTTGCTCTTGATAAATCCTCGTATCAAGGTGTTTCCACTCCCATGATCATCACGGTTACAGACACTAACGTGGCAAGCCAAACGGTGAGCGTCAATGTCAGCACAACCACATTTACCACACCTGTTCAGGTGATACTCGCGATGGATGCTACGAAATACGGGGTATATACTGGTTCCGTTTACTTCACGGTCGGCAATACTGCCACAATTAAAGACACCATTCGCGTAAAAGACCAAGACAATGTCACGGTATCTTATTCTTGCGCCCTTATTCCGGGATTGGCCGCAGCTACTGCATCGGCGAAGTGGGCGGCGCTTGCTTCGAGCGTCGCGCCGGGCGCAGCCACGTATACCGGACTCGCAAACAAAATGGTGATCAACGTTACCGACTCGAACGTCACGACCCCGACGGTAACCGTACATCTTAAATCGCAGAAAGACCCGACGGGTATCGATGTTGTACTCAACGGATCGGCGGGATCATACACCGGCCAGGTTGGCGTTTCACTCACCCAGTCATCGGGGCCCAACAGCGTCATCGCCGTTCAAGCTCCCGCGGATACCATGGCGGTTTCATACACAGATCCTGCCGTTGCCAACCCGGTTCTCGGTGCAGTAGTGTGGGCTGCCGGCTCGGTGACCATTGCCCTTGACTCCGCCGCTTATCACGGAACTGCGGAGCAGATGGCCATTTCCCTTACCAACGACCACACCACGGCTGCCTCGCTTGTTGTAAACGTGAGCAGCACCAAAGCCGGAGACACAATCCCCATTACGCTCAATGCCGTTACGGCAACACCATGGGTGTTTACCGGCGCGGCCGGTTTCTCCCTTGGTGCCAAGACCGCCACCGCGGTCGGTGTGAAGGACAGCGATGTTGTTACGGTGTCGTACGCCGATCCGGTTTTGAACGAGACGAAGAGCGCTTCGGCGAACTGGTTTTCGACACAGGTGCCAGCCTTCGGGATCACGGGAGCAGGATACACCAGTGCCACCGCACTCAATCCGAATCTGATTCTCCAGCTCATTCCTTGGACAGGTGGCGGAGTGGCCACATGCACGATTGACAATACCGACTCGCTGGGTGAAGACGGAAAAACGCCGGCTGTTGCGATCACAGCCGGAACCGTTGGCTGGGCAGGATTCGGCTGGGCTGCAGTTGCCTCTGCCGGAAGCGGCACGCTGGCAAGCATTGATATGACGACGTACGCTGCCTGCACACTCCACGTGTCAGCAAAAAGCACGACGGCCACGGATTTCAGCATGCTTGTGGAAAATCTAAACAAGACTGGCCAGACATGGGTTACCGCATCGTCGGTTGGTTTTGTTGCAGACGGAAACTGGCATGATCTTGCAATTCCACTCTCAGCATGGTCCGCGACATGTGACTTGTCCAACGTTGACTATTTCCTCGGTGTAAGCATGGCTCCCTATGTCGCTGGAGAAACACTAGTCCTGGACAATGTGTATTGGACATTGCCTCAATAATGCGGTTATGTGGTAACATCCGTCGTCGTATGGATGCCTGAAAATGAAAAACCCCGCGCAAGTGCGCGGGGTTTTTTTATCCTGTTTGTAAACTTTCCCTGCTGAGGCAAAATTATTTTCATTGATGACCGCTTGCTCTTCATACGATGCGGGAGCGCTTCCGGAAAGGTGGTTTTCGGATTAACAGAGAAATAAAATCTTACCAACCAAAAACACTTATGATTGTTGTTGTATAACAATGAGTTACAACGACGGATATTTATTATAGTTTTCCTTAAGAAAACATTTAGTCATTTATCCCCTTGATAAAAATCCTGCTTTCCCGTATATTTATAACGGAACGAAGATTCTTGAATATAAGAATGTGGCGTTTATGATCGACATTTATGAATATATCGATTACCGTAAACTTCTCAAGGATCTTTACCTTGAAAAGAAAAAGGAGTTTCCATTCTTCTCTTACCGGTACATCGCCCGGAAGGTGGGATTCAGCTCTGCCGGTTTCTTCATCAACGTTGTCCAGAGAAAGCGGAACATCTCGTCGGAATTTATATTTAAATTTGCGCAGGTGTTTAAGTTCAAGCGCGCCGAAACCGAATACTTCGAGCTGCTCGTCCGGTTCGACCAGGCCAAGAATCACGACCAGAAAAGATATTATTTCGAAAAGATTCTCGCCTCAAAAAAATCGAAGATCAAGGTAACCGACGCGCAGCATTACGAATTTTACAGCAAGTGGTATTACACCGCGGTGCGCGAGGTGCTGAACTGCTGCAAATTTTCCGGCAATTACGCGGAACTTGCAAAACGGGTATCGCCGCCGATAACGCCCGCCGAGGCGAAAAAGGCGGTGGCGCTCCTCGAGAAAATGGGATTTATCCAAAAGGACGACCGCGGGTGCTATCAGCTCGTTGACGATATCATCACCACGGGGTATGAGGCGAAATCGCTTGCGATCAACAATTTCCTCATATCCACCACCGAGCTTGCGCGGCAAGCGATAGACCGGTATCCGCGGGAGCAGCGGAGCATGTCAACGCTCACCTTCAGCTGTTCGCCCGAGGGTTACGCGCAGATTGATGAGCGTCTTAAACGGTTTAGGCGTGAAATTCTCGAAATCGTAAGGGCGGATAAAAACGTGGATAGGGTGTATCATATTAATTTTCACGTTTTTCCGATGTCCAGTCCGATACCAAAGCCATAGCAAAAAAACACGTATGAGCCAGCTCCGTACACTGTTTTTGCTCATGTGCGCCGCCGCGGTGCTTTACGTCGGCTGTACACCTATGTTGGCCGGCGGCTCAGGTTCGGAAGTCGTCGGAGTTGTCCGTGACGCCTCGTTGAAAGCAGTTTCCAACGCAACCATCTATTTAGATTCGACACGAGCAGATACCGTTTCACAGCCCGACACTTCCCTCAAACATCACGATTCCACGAGCTCCGATGCAAACGGCAATTACCGTTTTACCCTCGCCAGCAACGGGATTTCTGTTTACAACATTTCCTGTTCTGCAAATAAGGGCGCGCTTATCGGATTCAAACCCGACATTGTGGTCAACAGGCCGGTGGATTATAACGGGACTTTTATTGTGACCGTTGATCCCATCACCTTGGCTCCCCCAGGTGCGATAAAGGGGAAGGCCCTCATCAACAGCTTGAATATGGCGGGCATCATCTGCTACATTCCCGGCACGTCGTTTCTTGCAATGACCGATGATTCCGGAACATTCCTCATCTCCAAGGTCCCTGAGGGCACGTACAATGTGTATTATTATTATCCCGGTTACCAAACGGGAAAAACCTCCTCGGTTACGGTAATTCAAAACCAGGTCACCACCATTCCCGCCCTCCAGCTCAGCCTGGATCCGGCCGGTAGGCCGCTTCCGCCGCTCTCCCTTGCCGCCGCCGAAGACACGGTCAACGGTATTGTGAAATTAACGTGGCGGTCTGTCAAGGTTTCAGATCTTGCGGGATATATCGTGTTACGGCAAGGGCCCGGGGATCCCGACTTTGTTCCGTTAAATGCAATCCCAGTCACCGATACCGCATATAACGACGTGGTGTTCAACAATCCCCAAGACACGACCAAGACCTTGATCTACACCGTGAGGGCGGTTGATGCCGACCATAACCAGAGCGACAACGCAATTTCAATTCGAATCGACGTCATCCCGCCATCCTATATCCGCCCGGTGTTGTATTTGTCAATGATTTCCCCGGCATCAGACACCATTGTCGCGGGGACCGCGGCAACGGCCGCCGTCGGATTCAAGTGCAACATCACGAAAACCGACACCATCACCTGGTACGCAAAAGCACCTGACTCGGTGTTCCTCAGAAAAACGGCCGTCATGGCGCTGGCGGGCGGGGACACGCTTTCGTACGTCTGGACCGGTTCCGGCATAAAAAAGGTATGCGTGAACGTTCTTGACGAACGCGGAAACACCTGGCGCGACAGCATCATGCTCAGCGTACGGCCGAAGGCCGTCGCGGTGACGGCAATATCTTCCACCGACAGCACCGTGCGCGTCACGTGGCGGAAATCGGCCGACCCCGCCTTTGCGCAATACCAGTTGTTTGCCGCTGATACCGGAACGGGGACAGCGGCGGTTGTTGCGTCAACGGCAAACGTGAGTGACACCACCTACCTCATTTCAACTAGGACAAACGGCATCAAGAGTTACCGCGTAAGAGTGCTTGCCGCGCAGGGCCTGGTTTCCGACAGCGGCATCGCGCTTGCGGGCGGGATAAAAGATTCACCGCCGCGTTTCACCATCGATACCGCCGCCATCCCGAAAACGGCGAACGCCGCCATGCCGTATCGCGTAAAACTTACCGTCTCAGATGTCAATCTAGACAATCTCTCGTTTGTCCAGCTTTCCTCGGTAACGGGCCTTACCATAGCCGATACCGCGGTAGCCTGGACCCCCGGCGTCGCCGACGTCGGCGTGAAGCATATCAGCGTGCGGGTAAGCGACGGGTGGGGCGGGAGCGATACGATATCCTGGGACGTTACGGTAATGCCGTCGAACGTGTGGTCGAGCATTTCCCCCCTGTCAAAGGCGCGCAGGTTCCTTTCGGCCGCCGTGATCAACGGCGTGCTCTACGCAGCGGGAGGGGGCACCCTTCAATTTGATGGCATGAATTACAACCTGCATCCATGGGACACTGTTGAGGCGTTTACTGTTGCCTCCGGCACCGCCTGGTCGCCGGTGGCTTCGCTTCCCACCGCCCGATACCGAATGGCGTGCGCTTCTCTGGGCGGCACGCTTTTCTGCTTTGGCGGTGCGGGAACCTATGATTATGTGATGCATGTCGATTCTTTCAGTCCGGCGTCGAATTCGTGGGGCGCTGCCGACACGCTCTACAGTGTGCGGGTAGGCGCCGCCGTCTGTACCGTCGGCGGCAAATTCTATCTCATCGGCGGCGAGAGTTATAACGGCACAAGCTTAACGGTGTCCGCGAACATTGACGAATGGGACCCTGGGCTGGGATGGAGTCCCAAAGTGTCTTTGCAAAAGGCGCGCATGGACCATCAGGCCGTGGTGATTAACAATAAGATTTATATCATCGGCGGGCTGGGCGGATCCGACCCGAACAATTGCGTTCCCGAGCAGAGCGTGGAGGTGTTTGATCCGGTCCAAAACCGCATTGATACGGCCGCCCCGCTCAACACGGGCCGCTGGTATTTCGGCGCGGCTGAGGCAAACGGAAAAATCTATGTCGTCGGCGGCCTGTATTCTTTTGATACCGACAGCTCCCAAGCATCCGTTGAGGAGTACGATCCGGTTAAAAATGTCTGGTCATTCAAGGCTTCGCTTCCCGCGGGAAGGTTCGGCTGCGCAGCGGCCTCGTGGCAGGGAAAAATTTACGTGGTTGGCGGCGCTGAAAAAGACGCGACAGGCACAAAGGAAACAAATTCGGTAATGGTGTTTTATCCGTAATCTGCGTCGCGATGGAAATAAGGCATGAAAACCATTAAAAGACACAAATGGCATTTCGCGCAGTGCATTGCCGCCGCGCTCGTCATGTTCTTTGCGGCCGCGTTTGCCTATCCCCAGTGCAACCTGAACGACAACGGGTATGTGTTTCTGCATCCAGCGTTTGCAAACAGGAATTGGGGCAAGGCCTGGTACGACAGCGTAAGCATCGTGCTGCCCGACACGCTGTGCGCGGCAAGGCCGGTGCGCTTCGACATCTGCGGGCCGGCGGCAGGCGCCGTGGCACTATATTCGGATTCCGCAAACGGCCTGTATCTCATGAAAACGCAGTACACCTGTCCGCAGCCCAAGCCTCTGTGCACCACCTGCATCCTCGAATATCTCGATCCTCTGCAGCTCGCGCTGCCGGGCGTGGCCCTGGCGCAAAATTTTCCGCTGTACCTGGTGAAAAGTCCTCTTTACGGCGGCGACAGCATAAAGGTGCTGGTAAAAAACACCCAGAAAAAGGTTGTTGCGCTGGCGCTTTCCACCTCGAGCCTCGCCGTGCTTCACCAGGACACGCTCGCGACGAGCGCGCTGCTGCCGCAGCAGGACATTTTCCGCATCCAAGGCGCTTACGACACGCTTAACCAGCGCGACTCGGGCGTTTGGCTGCTCGGTTCGTCCGGCCTCATGCGGTATTTCCCCATTGCAAACGGCCAGTGGGGCGCGGAGGCCAAGCGCGACCTGAATGCCGTGTCCGACACGGTGTTGTGCGTCGATAACGGGTTTGCCGGAACGTCGTCGGGTTCGATATATAAAAGACTGGGCGGCTCGTTTGTTTTCGACAACCAGCCGTGTCCGAACATCGCCATCAGGAACATCTATCCGCGCGGCGCCGTGTGCGATAAAGGAACCTTTTTGGATTATACCGGGACTTCATGGAATGCGTTTTCGCGGGACACCACAAATTATTTCAACGGCAATTTCATCAACCGGTGGGACGGTTTCGGCGTGGAGCTGCTCGACAACCAGTGGCACCGGAGCGCTTACACCTATCGCCTGAATCCTTCCAGTATTTCGGCAACCCAGCCGGCTGCGGCAAAGTTCTATGTCAATAACGGCTGTTATCGTTTGAACCAACCTGATAGCATCAACGTGATCCTGCAAGACCCGGACGCCAGCTTCACCGATTTCAGCATCATCTTAAACAATGCTGGAACCAAGGTCAACATGAAAAATGACGGCACCTACACCATTTCAACATTCCCCCCCGATTCACAATGCACGCTTGATTCGCTGCGGATGAAATCCGGCACCCTCGCTTTCGCGTTTTCCATGTCATCCGTAAAGGTATATGCGAGCTGCGAGCTGGGCAAACGTGACGTTGTTTGCCTCAAATGCATCCGCGCCGATTATCCGTTTGTCACATCGCATGCATGGAGTCAAAATGATACCTTGACCATTACCGCAGGCAGCGATGTTTTAAAAATAGCGAACGAAATGATGTCCGTCACCGCCAACGGTTTTGCTTTTTCCGCCGCAGACAATGGCGCCGTTTTCTATAAGATCGCCGGCCGATCCCTCATGTTTTTCGTTCACCAAGGTCTCGATAAAAAACTGGTCCGCATCAATGTATACAATGTCGCCGGCCAAATGCTCGCCTCGCTTGCGGTCGGCAATCAGGCTTCAGTGGCCATGCCGCACATCGCGGGCGCCGGCGTGGCTTTTGCCAAATATCACTTTTCTGACGGCAGTTCGTGCTGCCAGCAGATCCTTCTTGTCCGCTGACCGCAGCTTTATTGCACGTTGTCCTGCAACCCGCATTTTTTAATCCGCAAGAACCGATGTTTACCATGAGAAAACACTTTATTGTCAAGCCTGTTGCCCGTGATGAAATAGAGGGATATATTTATAGGCGGCTGGATGCTCAACACGCATCGGAGAATCGTTCATTATCATTACCCTGCGGTTTATGCGGTAACGCCGCAGCCGCAGGGCGTTTAGGGTAAAATGGTGTTAGGTTGAAACCGGCGCCGAGGCGGAGTGTTCTGGCGGCGCCGGTTTTATTTGGTTATAACTACCTGTTGTTTCCCGCGATTGCAGATTATACTTTTAATGCAATGTTTCCAGCAATTTTTTCATGAAAACCCGGGAAGGAGAGACGGCGTTTATGGCTCATACGTTCGAAGAACTCAAACATAAGACGGTTGCCGAACTGCGTGACATCGCGGCGGGCATCCAGCACGAAGCGCTTCAGGGATATTCCCAGCTCAACAAGGAACACCTGCTCGTGCAGCTCTGCAAGGCCCTCAATATCAGCATGCTCTCGCACCACAAGGTGGCGATGGGCGAGGTAAAGGTCAAAATAAAGAGCAAAATAAAGGAACTCAAAGTAAAACGGAACGAGGTGCTCAAGGCGGGCGACCACAAAGCGCTCAAACACCTCCGCCGCAGGATGCATTTCCTCAAAAGGAACCTGAGAAAGGCCGCGGTCGAAGTGTAACGGCGGCAGCTGAACAATAAAAAGGCCGTCCCCGCTGGGACGGCCTTTTTATTTGTCAATTATGCGGTACCGTCACCGGTACTGCCTCAACATATAAATGCCTTTTGCCATGGTCAGGGCCCTGACAACCGGTTTCCCGGACATCACCAGGGATTCCCAAACTTTTTTTCCTGAAAGATCATATAATTCGATTTTCTGAATTCCCGCGCCGAGACGCGGGATAGCGACCGCGCCGCCGAGGACCGCGATTTTCTCCAGGGAACAACTTGTAAGGGTTTTTCTTTCAACCGGGGCCGTTACCCCCACGGGCTTGACCGGTCCCGTGGTGCATACCTGCTTCTTGGAAGGCACCACCATGCTGAATCCGTCATTGAAGTTGACGGTTTTGTCGGAGATATCCGGGTTGAAGGCGCAGTAGGTGCGGGTTGTTCCTTTGTCAAAAACGGCAAAGGTGGGCGTGCTTCCGGTGACGGAGGTGTCGAGCCTGCCGGCCGTGTTAAGGGATGAGATCTCGAGATAGCAGGCCGCCTTGGTGTTTCCGGCCTCGATGCTGGTTCCGCCGTTGTATTTCGACATGGCGGTGGCCCCGTCGGAGTAGGCGAGGAACTCGTAGAAGAGGTCGGACCACCCGCCGTCGAATCCTTCATTATAATTTAACGGGTTGTAATCGGGGTACCGGCCGTAGTACAGGTGCCCCGACGTGTTGGGCAGGAAATTGATTCCGTGAATGGCGCTGCCTGCGCCCGAGAACCAGGTGCTGTATGCGCCGCCGTTGCTCCACACCATGCCGACGCAGGTGTGGGTATATGCGGTCGGGAATGTTACATTGTCAACGTCCCACCAGTACTGCCCTATGGCGCGCGCCTCGTTGACATACATGAAAATACCCTCGTCGCGCAGCACTTTGTTACCGGTCATGACGCCGTATAGGATAAGTCCGGCGTTGAAGTTCATGGATTCCGACGACGATTCTTGGTTGGTGCCGGTGGCAAAGCCGGTGCCGTCGGCCCAGCCGTGGCCCTCATAGGGCTCGAAATAGCCGAAGCGGCCGAACAGCGGATCGTTGTCGTCCCATGAATTCACGTCACGGATAAGCATCTGCACCATGCCGCCCCAGTTTTCCGGTTTTGCCCAGGTTGTGTCCCATTGCGCCACGCATGCAGCGGCTCTCAGATAATAGCCATAGTGGAAATGGTGATCGGTAAGGCGCGTGTCCGAGTAGTAGCACGGCGGATACCCGATAAGCCTGTTCCATGGTTTGTGATAATAAAATTCGGGTTGACCGTCAGCGGTAAACCAGTTCTGCAGGCTTGACTTGAGGGAGGTGACGATCGCGTCCCGCTTGGCTGTGTTGCCGGCCACGTCCGCGATCTGCGCGAGCTGCGCATATTTGCCCATGTCTTTGTTGTAGGTGCATCCGCCGGCGCCGATGGATGCGGGAATTCCTTCGCCATTGACGAGGTTCTGGAGCGTGGGCATGTCAAACCCCACGGCCGGCATTGAAACGAGTATGCCGTTGAACTTCATGGGCACGGCAAAATTCTGGCCCGCCACGGTCTTCATCACGCCGCGGGCGCTCTGGTAGGTGTAGGAGAGAAACGGACCCGGCATTTCGAGCCATTGGTGGCGGAACACGGCGAAAATCGTCCCCGATGCGGTTCCTTCCTTGGCCTCGGTGACCACGCTGAAAAACGAGGTGAGGATCGCCGACGGCTCGTCATAGTTCCAGGTCACGCGTGTGTCCTTGACAAAGGAATAGGCGTATTGCGTGAAGAACGCGAGGGTCTGCGCCGAATTGTCGGGAAGCAGGGCCACCGAAAGATAGTCTTTCCCGGAAAGCGACGATGTCATCGTCCCCGAGCCGCTCCATGTTGACCCCGTGGGGGCGAACACGGCCCAGTTGTGACCGTTGACCGTTGCCGCAACCACGCTGCCCTGGCTGTACCAGATGGTGGGAGTACCGGCAAAACTGACCTTAGCATTCCCGCCGGTCATCTTGAAATAGGTAAAAGGAATTCCCTGCGCCATGGTGGCCTCCATGGTCATGGCGCCCGAGGTCCACCTTGCAGTGACACCAAAATGGGAATGTGCCGAAACGGGAGAAGAGGTGGCGTTCAGGCCGTCCATGCCGACGGTAAGGTCCCTGTTGTGGGAATTTGAGAACCCGCCGCCCGTGCTGACGGCGGCGCCGGGGTATCCCATGTCCAGCCCACCTGCATTTGTCTGGTAGGATATCGGATGCGCCCAAAGGGGCTGGGAGAACGAATTGTTGATGAGCGTCGCCCACCATTTTGCACAGATCACCTTCTGAGAAAAATCCGACGTTATCACCGGATTGTGGTCGGGTACGGTAAAATTACCCGAGGTAGCATAGGATCCCAAACCTGCCTGGACCTGGGCCGAAACAGGAACATTTGTCAATAGGCAAAAAGCGCAGCTTGCAACCATGCACCACAGCTTGGTCCGTATCATTTTTTTTCCTCCTTAGTGCAGAGCAACTTGATTTGCTTTACCGCTTAAAAATATTGTACTAATCAAGGTTTAATCGCTTTAACAAAATGCAATTAAAAAATATTCTATTATTTTATAATATAAGAAAAAAAAGAGTAAATACCTTAAAAATATATCCAAAATAGGGCAGAAACCACCAATTAAATTTAAACGCCTAATTATATTGAAAAGTCATTACGGTTTTGATATAATTAATTATGAGGGTCAAGGATTCCGTTAAAAGCGAGCTTGCTATGGCTAAAGTTAAACGCAACTCCGGAATTACTATCATAGAATTATTGACGGTCATAGTAATTTTAGGCCTTTTAGCAGCTGTTGCGGTGCCGAACATCAACCGATTGACGGATCAGGTAAGACTTCGGACTGCTGCCAATTCTCTCAAACGCCAGCTTATCATCGCGAGAACGCGCGCATTGGCGGATCCAAATATCCATGTCGGCGTCTGCATAGATACCAATCATAGCAAGTCAAGGTCTTGGGTGTTTCTTGATCTTTCGTCCGGTACTTTAAATCATTACGATGCGACAGACCCGACATACATGGGTACCTATACCGCGCCCATGGGTGTTTGGGACAGCATACCGACGCTTGCCAATAATGGAATATCGGATAGCGTCGTGATTTTCAGGGGCGACGGCTCCGCAAAAAACGGCGGAAAAATCGTGGTGAAAAATAAGAGAGGACAGGTACGGATAATAAGCGTGCTGGCAAGCACGGGAAGAGTAAAGGTAAATTAGTCAACAGAGTTTTTAGGAACCTTTTTGACGTCTGGAGCGCAGGAGAAAATAATGAAAAACCTTGGAACTATTGTGAAAAACGCAAAAGGATTTACTTTGATGGAAGTAATAATGACTATGGTCATCATTGGCGTGACCGCGGTTGTCATTCTGACATGGCAAAAAACTTCATGGACGCAGACAAAATCGACCAACAGGCTTATGGTTGCAGGACAGGTGATTGAAAAACAGATAGAAAAGATACGAATGACCATTGCACAGAACCCGGCAACAAATTACCCGTCTTTTAGAACGAGTTTTGCCAGCAAGGATTCGGTCATGGCCGACACCACGGTTACGCCGCGGATGTGGGTGCGGTGGAGCACATGGGACACGCTGCATGATCCAAAGGGACACGCAATAACCGATATATGCCAGGTCAAACTTGTTGCCTGGTGGACAGGCGCAGGGGTAAACGACTCTTTAAAGGTTGAAACACGCATTGCAAAGAATTTTTAAGGCCCACAAGACCGGAGCAAATAGCATGCACGGGGCAGGGAAAGAAGAAAAAAAAGGAACGGGTGGGTTTACCATAGTGGAACTCGTTATAGCAATCGCGGCGGGTACCATTGTCATTCTCGGTATCTACCGTTTGCTTTCCTCGAGTTTGTGGAGTTATAACCTGCAAGATCAAGAGACCGATATGTACCAGAATGCGACCTATACAATAAAGAAATTAACCGAAGTGCTTTCCCAGGCAGGATCGGATCTGCCTGATTCTTTATATCCCGTGATAAGCGTGAACAGCGCCAGCGATATCATTGTGAAGACAAATGATAAAGGTGCAAAACAGATGATGAGCGCAAACCTAACTGCATCGGCAAAAATTCCGGTTGACAATGGCGCCCCTTTTGTGGGATGTGATACCATTGTTGTTGATTCGGGATTGGGATTTCTTAAATTTCCGTTCGATAGCGTTCGGGCTGCTGCTTCACCAGACACGGTTTACCTTAAATCCCCGGCCGTGGCTACGTTAAAACAATGGGACAGGGTTTTTGGCTCGTATACCGAACACTATTATGCCAGCAATTTTAATTTCTGCTACCAAGCTGACTCTGTGGTTCTTGCCGAAAACATAGATTCGATCGCCGTAACCTTTTACGACACGGGCCACGCAACGACCACCAACTGGGACCACATGAGCACAGGGGCATTGTATGTCCGCGCGCGCACCGCGACACCGGACAAGCTGTACAAACATCCCGTATTTCATGACGGCTACAGGAGGCTCGCGCTCACAATGGAGTTCAGGCTGAGAAACAAATTCAGATTTTAGTGGGGAGGGATCTATGGAAAAAATAACGAGGTTTCTGAAAAATTCCAACGGCGTGGTCATGGTGATTTCCCTGGTCATCATGCTTGCGGTCACCGCAATCGGCATAGCCATGGTGGCCAACGCGGCGATGAGCTCCACCATCGCGAAGAATTACCGCAACGAGATCCAATCATTTTACGCGGCGGACGGACAGATGACCATGCTCTCCCAGGCCGTGATCGATTCCACCGACACCAACTGGACGCGCGTGAGTCTTTGGAGAGGGAAAAAATGCGGAAATGCCTACACTTTCGTATCGGATTCCGCCTCGTCGGTGAACGGCACCAATGTCGCTTCGTTTGCGATCGACGGCAATCAGACCACACGATGGGAGAGCACGCAGGGAGTTGACCCCCAATGGATTTGGGTCAATCTCGGAAGCTCAAAAAAAATCTATTGTGTTGCGATTGACTGGGAAAATGCCAGTGCCGCCTCATATCATCTTGACGGGTCCAACGATAAATCGACTTGGACAACTCTAAAGTCTTTATCCGGGCTAACAGGCGCCCGAACCGATTCCATCACCGGATTAAGCGGCAACTACCAATATATTCGCATTTATGGTTTAACCCGATCGACCACTTACGGATATTCAATTTATGAAATAAGCGTTTATCCCGACACCTTGGGGATGGCCTCAAACGACACCCTCTTTCCACGCTCCTTAATCACGATGACGGCCAGCTCCACAAACGCAGGTTCTCCCGCCAATGTCAACGACGGTAACAGCTCCACATCCTGGACAAGCAACGCGTCTGACCCTCAATGGATATACGCCAATTGCGGCAGCCCTATTTATATCAGCAAAGTCATTATTAATTGGGCACATAACTCATCGGGCAAGAGCTATACCATAGACGGCTCCACCGACGGCAAATACTGGACAACGATAAAATCTTTTTCAAGCACCGATACCACGAATCAGCGCCTTGATACCATTTCCGGTCTCACAGGAAGTTATCAATATATACGCATGAGCGGCGCCACCCGCAACGGAAGCTCGGGCTATTGCATAAATGAAATGCCCATTTATGCTTATTCGGTCGCTCCAAGGTTAGATACTACAATTTACGGCAGATACAAGGTACAATGGTCGGTCCAAATGGTTGATACCGACATGTACACCATTTCCACGCTTTCCTGGGATTCGCTGCAGAAATGGGGACAGGTTTTTAAAACGCCGCTCAAGCAATCCATTGAAAAGTTGGGCAACCTGAAGTCCATGGCGCCTTCTCAGTTGGACACAGTAAAGGTAAGGTTCTACGATTTCCATTCCGGCAGAGTGTGCCCGGAATTTGAAAATGTTCATCGTTCCGGAGTTCATAAAAACATGGTGAGTCAATACTTGGATGGTCAACGTAAACCGCAGGTGGGCACCCAACCACGCACAAACCAATATATAAAATATTGGTTCAGGGACTGGAACGGAGCCGGCGGCGGCAAGGGCGATTCAACAATTCCAATCTACCTCAATGTGGTCTCGCCATGGAAGGACACGAGCCCATGCACGGTTCTCAGGTATGATACAAAACACTTTACTGCCGCCAGGGGAAATAGTCTCAGAAGGTGGGTATACGACGGAACTCCCAAATGGGGAGCGTGTCACGTGAACGAACTTGCATGGCCCGACTCTTTATTTAAAATTGATACAACGGTAAAGAACGGCGGCATTCTAAATGATACGGCGTTTAAAAATGCGATCGTCGACACCTTTCTTGTTTTCAATCTTTCTGATCCAACTACCGGAACCTACAGTTACGGAAACGGCGCCTTCTTCCTTTTGGATAATAAAGGTTTTGGCAAGGAGTGGTCAACAGAAAATACGGGCGTAGGTGATTCCACGTACATTTCACAACACAATTATAGCTTCACCATGTCGATGGATACAACCTTTATCATGGTACCGGGACTCAAATTTTGCTTCACCGGGGATGATGACATCTGGCTGTATCTCAATAACAGGCTCGAAATGGACCTGGGAGGGCCGCACCAGGCCGCATCGGACACGGTGCTGGTCGACACCGTGGCGGGACTAACGAATTATCAGAAATATAATTTTGATTTTTTCTATTGTGAGCGCCACAGCGTGAATTCCGATATCTACATCACCACAAACATGCTGGTGTTCCACAGGAAAACGTTCAATGAGCGCTCATGGCACCGCGACTATGGGTTCACCGATTAACATGCATGCCATGTCGTTTGCTGCACGGGCGTTCAACCGGACGCCCTTGCTTTTTGAGAATTCTGGTTATCGTTGCTCAGGTACTTCGGTTTTCTTTTCCACGGTTTGCGCGGAAGTCTCCATACCCATGTAACGGAGCATCTCCGTAAAATATCCCAGCGCCTCCTGCCGCACATACGGAGCACCCTTCCATTGAACCCGGATGCTGTCGGCAACCGCATCTGCGGTTTTAGGGTCAGAAAGGTCAATCGCGGGCCTCTTCGAGCCGCTGTTCTTCACAAGCAAAAACGACGAGCCGTCAGTATATTCAAGATGCCAGTCGGGATTTTCGCAAAGCCACTTGATGAGGTTCCGGTATTGCGTGAAAATGGCCGACGGAAGGATCGCATGCGTGATGTTGAACTTTTTTTCGAGAAAGGAAAAAAGTTCCGGCGTGGCGCACACCGAAAGGTACTCGGCGAAAAACCGCGGTTGCCGGATCACCAGCCTGCCGTCGATAAACACCTTCTGGCGCGGATAGAGCTCCCAGATAAGATAGCCGCCGTACCTGATGTCGTTGAACATTTCGCCTGGGACAGGATCTGCCTTGAGATAGGCCGCGATTTTTTCGGGAAACCTGAACGGCGACAGCACCCGCCCCGGCGGGCAGGCGGCCACCACGGCGTAATGATTGATAAAGGGGACAACAACGAGGAGCAGGGAGGCGGCCGCCACGCCCGCCGAGGCAAGGTGCCGGGCTTTTTGCGGCAAAAAGGAAAAACGGTGCAGGCCGTCGGCGTCCATCACTATGTATCCGACAATAGGGACAACGGCGATAAAATAGAGGAGGACATTCCGCACCGCGCTCACGGCAAGAAATAAAAACCCGAGAAACAGCACCGCGTGCGCGGGCCGGATTTTTTTCCAGTTCACGGCAAACAGAGCGATTGCGGCAACGGCGGTCACCATCACCGCTGTCCGGTAGCCTGCTTCGAAACCGGTAAGCGAAAAAAGCGGGACGTTTTCCGATATGGTAAGGGAATACAGGTTCTGCGCGACCGGCGCAATGCGGGAGAATAGTTTAAACGGCAGGAGCAGGCCCGAAATGCCGTAGGGATTTACAAGACAGGAAAGCAAGCAGAGAACTAAAACGAGGGAATGGCTGTTCCACAGGACCGATCCCGGCTTGTCCGTGGACAAAGCGGCCGCCCGCGCCGAACCGACCACCTCCTCGGCCGCATACGCCCCGATAATGAAGAGGCCGATCGGGTACAACCCTTGCGAATTTGTCCAGATCATCTGCAGCGGCACGCAAAGCCACAACCACCGTTTATTCAATCCCCGGCGAACATTCTCGAAAAGAAAGATGTACGCGGCGATGCAGAGCATAGTGATGAGCACGGGCCTTTCGCACACGAGGTACCGCGCATCGTAGAACAGCAGCGCCGAGAGAAGGCTGCAAGCCCAGGCATAAACGCCACTCCGGTATGCGAGGCATAAGAGCGTCACGGTTCCGGCAACAGCGGCGAGCTTGAAAACGATCAGTGCCTTGAGGCCGCCCAGTAAAAACAGGCCGTACACGAGAAGCTGGAACAGCCAGTGAAGGTCTATCCATCGGGGAGACGCAAGTGTAAAGGCAAACGGGTCGGTGTAGAGAAGATGCCGCTGCGCGATAATTTCCCTTCCCGCGGCCAAGTGCCAGAAGATGTCGGTGTCGGTGATGGGGAAGTAGCAGAAAAACGCGGCAAGGCCGGCGGCCAGGAGAACGGGGAAGTATTTAATAATCTTCATAATTCAATTCTTGCCATATATTTCCGCAAATGCAGGTCATTGCGAGCGAAGCGAAGCAATCCTCTCAAAATGCTTTTTCTGATGGCATTTTATCTTATAAGCAAAAGCATTGAACGGCACTGTAATAAGATTATTTCGCCGCAATCCCCCGAATTGACATTGACCATCCGCATCCGGTATTATCAAGGGATTTTATTTTCGTTTTGTAATTCTTTTTTAGCTGTGGCCCGGCTTAACCCGGATAGCAGCACCGTATCCTCCGGGAAATACTCCAGCCCTTTTTTAAAGACCTCAACGGCCTTATCGTACTGTTTGGCCGCCATCGCGACGCCGCCGTAATTCGCGGCGAGGTTTGCAAAATCGGGATGCGCGGCAAACAGCGTTTCAAACACCGCCAGCGACGAATCCGGCTTCCCCGCGGCCGCGTATGCGAGCGCGAGGTTCCCCGTTGCCTCGCCAAAGCCGCTGATCCTTGCCGCGGCCTCCCTGAAATACAAGATTGCCACGCCGTGCCGCCCGCGGTTCATGCATAGCGTGCCGGCGTTGTAGCAGAGCATGCCGATGGTTTTGCTTTTTACAAGGCTCGAAAGATCGTACCAGGGTTTGCCTGCGACAGGATACCGTTCCCGGTAATAGCCGTCCGGATGGCTGAAACCGGACTTGTTGGGCTCGATGTTGAACCGCTTTATTCCATCGTCATATCTGCAGAAAAAATGGCCCGGCAGCATCACGCCGTACATCGGGCATCCGATCCTTTCGGCAAGCATGAGCATGACAAGGGAAACGCCCAGGCACGCGCCCTTTTTGTTTTTAAATACGAGGTGGGGAAGAAGAGTTCCGGGGATGGTATCGGCGGGATCAAATCCGATTTTCCATGAGTCATAGACAAGTGCGATAATCGAATCTGCAGCGGCGGGTGATTTTTTTTTATCACCGAGCGATTGCGCCAGGACGGTCGCTGCGTTGTCGAGGACGCGGTAAAAGCGGCGAAGGGAAACGGTATCGTCATCGCCATAAACCGCCATAAGGTTTTTGGAAATAATAATGACTGAGCTTTCAAGCGGGATTGAATCCGAAAACGCGGGAAAGACCGTTGCCGGTCCGGATGAATAATGCCTGCTGCAAACACCGGTCAGCAAAAAGAAAGGGATGATGATGCCGAAACAAATACGGAAGGAATATTTTTTATTCATCACGTTCAAATATAAATAAGGCAATGGGATTCATACCGGATAAAAAAAGCCTGACGTGCGGACAGCCAGGCTTGAAAAAGCTAAAAATTATTTTAAAAATCAATTAATTAAAATGCTTTTGCTTACGCCCGCCGGACCGACGATAATGCAGGCATTGACATGGGCGAATGACGCCTTTTGACCAGCGTTTAAAATCAACCTACCGTTGGGGAGGAACGTCCTTGCAACCGTCGATGACCGCTGCAGATCAACATTCGTTTGCGGGACCATCCTTAAAGAAGCTACTCCGGTGGTCAATCCCAGCAGCCATTTCATGACATTGGTGCCGCACAGCTTGTTGTCTTTCGAATTGATATACTCATTGTAAAGCCATGGGTCGCCCATGGCGAACACCTTTCCATTCCCCTGGAGTGCCGTTGAGATGAGAACGCTCCCTCCGAGGGTGAACAGGGCCTGGGCCGGCGCGACGAGCGTTTGCGTGCACATGTCGACGATATGGAGCGTGTCGCATCCCGCAAAAAGAGGATTGGCCGGAAGTGGGCCGAGGTCTGCGCCTCCGCCATAGGTGTCGCTATTGAAGGTGATGCCGAACTTTGCCGCAAGGATGTTCACGTGCGTGAGATCGCAGTTGCCCTTATTGTTGGTAAGCAGCAAGAGGCTCCCGCCCCGCTGCACCCATTTGTCAATGGCGTCGGCCTCCGCCGGGGTAACGAATTCAGGATCCGGCGATTCCGAGGAGTCGTCGGGGTCGACGATGATAAATACTTTTAGGGGAGCGAGCACGGCTGAATCCGGTGATGTTTGAATGCTTGCCGTGTCTGCGCCAAGCCCCAGGATGAGCTGTGCACACTGCGAGAAGCCACCCACGCTGGTCAGCTGCCACGTATAGTGAGGCGTTGGTTCATTGTTATGGAAGCAGTCGAGACCCACTACTGGTTTTTGGGCGAAAGATTGAGATACGGTGAGCACGCATACAATCAGGACGGCGGTCAGACTGCGATATTTCATAATTTACTCCCGGTTTGTATATATAATTCTATCATTAATATATTATTAAATCCTTATATTTTACTTAACTATTTCTGTGGAATTTCCTTACTGAAGGTAAGAAAAAAAAGGGGTGAAATGGACAAAAATTGCTTATTATATTTATTAACCGTCCAAAAATAAATGTAGTTTTTATGGAAAATCAGGAATATTAGAAGGTATAATAGCATAAAACCTTATTTATTATAAAAGGAGGCATCATGTTTTTTACCAAAAGGATCTGTGCCGCAGGTATCATTGCGCTTGTTCTCGCTGCTGCTGCTTTTCCTGCCGACACTGTTGTTGTTGAGATCACGGGGTATGTATCCGACTGGGCGGGACAGCCCGTGAAGGGAGCATCGGTCCATCTGAAAAACGCTAATTTGACTGTTGCTACCGATACCATGGTCGGCGATCCCGGACCCGGTTACTTTAGATTTGACGCTCTTGTTCCCATGGCGGTACAGGCACCGATCCAAAAGGCCGCTTCCGTCTCACGGCCGTTCCTGGCGTCGGACGGCCTCCATTTCAGCGTGAGCCAGAATACGCAGCAGGTGAAAATCGATCTTTTCACCCTGTCCGGCAGAAAGGCATTTGAACTTGTCAATTCGAGCATGAAACAAGGGAATTACCGGGTGCCGATCCGCGCCGCGATGCAAACATCGCAGACCTATGTCGTTCGCGCCCGTATTGGAGACCAGACTTCATTCTTCAAGGTGCCCATGCTCGGTAGCCGTGTCGGTTCGGCGGCGGTGCAGGCTTTTACCGGCAAAACTCCCGCGAACAGCCTCGCCAAAAAAGCGGCTGTGATCGACAGCCTCATTGTTTCGATGCCGAGCATCGGAACCAACAGCTGGCCTATTGAATCGTACAGTGGTTCGCATTACCTGATACTCAGAACCCCGGCGCAGATGCAGAACAAGGTCCTGAGCTTCACCTGCACCACAAACCAGGGAACCACCGACAATGATCCGGCGGTCACGCTCTGCACCACGATATTTGCCAAGGACATGAGCGGAAACCTGGATTACCGGAATACCATGTTTGTCAACTGGTGGCTTTCACAAGAAGGATATTCCTATCCGCAATATATCGTGAATCCTGATTGGAGGGGGCCCGACTCTAACGCATGGGCCACCTTCAAGAGCAGTAATACGGCGTACGTGGACGCAATAACGAAGGCGACGCCGATTATCGGAAAGTGTTCATTTGAATTTAATCCCGGCAATCTGACGCTCACTGCGGGGATCCCTTACCGGTTCTGCTTTGAGATGAATGTTGACAATCAATACAACATCATGTATTCAGACAGCATCACGCTGGGCACCCAGACCGTGGTGCGGACGCCGGCCATTCAATATGTTCCATCAGCAGACCCTGCCGCGTCCGTTGTCCCGCTCGCCGATATGGTCATTTCTTACCAATAGGACGATCTGTCCGAGCGACCGTGATTTGAAGTATTTTTTTGGAAGAATCCCCGCCCGGCAAGGAGGGGATTCTTCTCTTTGTGGAGGGCATCGTCTATAATGCGGTAATGCCATCGGCGGGGTACGCTCATGCGTTTTTTTCTTCTGTTTTTGTTTTTGTTTGCGGTTCCGCATGGCGTATATCCTCAGAAAAGCGATTCCATTTTTTCCCATGCCAAAAAACAATTAGGGACGAACCAACCGACCTACACCTCACCCTGGCTGCATCAGCACGGCAACAAGGACCCGCTCTCCCAGAACCAGCCCAATCCCGCTTCAAGCTATACCATTATTTACTTCTACGTCGCGCAGTCGGGCCCGGTCAGCCTCAAACTGTATGATGCAAGAGGAAAACTCATTGGCTACTTTGTCGACGGCCCCGGAACCGGCGGGACAACCTACCGCGTGCTTTTCCCCGTGAATTTCCTGGCCGCGGGGGAATACTTCTATTGTTTCATGACCAGCGAGTTCTCTATTGTAAAGAAGATGGTGGTGGTAAAATAACAAGCTTGGAGTGAACGGCTCAACAAAGTCAAGAGCCTTTCCCACAGGGAAAGGCTCTTTTTTTACCACGGATATTCGCCCTTTTTACTCTGGCAATTTCTGTCCTTTTGTTTCGGGCAGGAACCAGATAAGGATAAGGCCGACAAGATACACGCATGCCATGACCGAGCTTGCCTTTGCGAAAGCCCTTGCCCCTGCGCCGAAAACGTGGTACAGGTTGCCGATTCCGGCAAAGACCCCGATTGCCGCGACGATACGGCCAAAATTGTAGGTGATGCCTTCTCCCGTCGCCCTTATCCGGGTGGGGAAGAGCTCGGGCAGGTACAGGGGTAGCCAGCCGAAAAACGCGGTGCTGAACACACCGGCCGCGGCCGCAAGTGTCCAGAGCAGCGGGCCATAGGACTTGACAAAATAGAAAAGTACAAGCGATGCGCATAAACTGCCGATGCAGAACAGTGCATAGGATTTCCTTCGGCCTATCCATTCCGCAATAAATCCGCCGAAAAAAGCGCCGATTATCTGGCCGAATGCCATGAACATCTGGGTTATTGGCTTCTGATACGGCGTCTTGCTAGAAGCGGCCATCTGATCAACCCATGAAGGTATCCATTGGAACACACCCCACGTGCCAAGCACGACAATCGAAGCGATAAGGCATCCCATGATGGTTTTGTAGGCTAGTCCCTTTTGAAAAAGTTCCGAAAACGATGCCTTTTCACCCCGCTCTTTTATTTTTTTCCACGCCGCAGGCTCCTGCACGCCGAGTAGCATGAACAAGACTGTTATCGCCGGCACGATACCGATAAGGAGGATTATACGCCAGTGCTCGTTTACTCCGCCTGCGTATTTTGTCAAGATGATGGCTATAATTGCACAAACAAGGAAACCCACATTTGCGGCGGCGCCGAGTATGCCTGCAAGCGCGGGGCGGCTCTTGTTCGACCACGATTCCATAACGAGCGCGACGCCGAGTCCCCATTCGCCGCCCAGGCCGAGCGCGCCGAGGAACCTGCACGCGCCGAACTGCCAGACGTCGGTGCAGGCCGCACTGAGCCCCGTAAAGAGCGAATAAACGATCACGGTCGCGGCCAGCGACTTGACCCTGCCAATCTTGTCGCCCAGCGCGCCAAATACGTACCCCCCCAGCGCGGCGCCGAGGAGAAACAGGGCGAACAGAAGACCGACCTTGGGAAGGACGAGCCCCATGTCCTGTGTGTGCATGAGCATTTTGAGCGCCGGAACGGCGATGAGTGAATAAATCCCCATTTCCATTCCGTCAAACAGCCAGCCGAGCCAGGCGACGGTGAGGTTGACCCAGGGGGTGTCGGATTTTCTGACGGCAGGTTCTGATAGTGCCATTTTATTCCGGTCCTTTCATGAATGAGGGTCTTGAAAAAAGGCTTCCGGGAGACACGCCGGAAGCCTTTTTCACCATTCCCTTTGTTGTCTGCAATTTCTTGTCTGAATCAAATGCCAATTTGAACTTTGAAATCGAAATACCATTGTTTCTGGAACATCTTAAGCGGACTGTCCACGCCGTGCGTTGCGTCGATGTAATCCGGAAGCACTTGGTAGGTCATCATATGCATATGATCATTGGCAAATTGGAGATGCAGGGAAATCGCCTTTCCCAGACTCTTTTTTATGTAGATCGCCCACTTCCAATTGTCCTTGTCGAAATACTGCCTCCAGGTTTTGGCGCCTTCTTTGTCAAAACCGCTTGCCTGTGTAAAAACAGCCGTATCGTCATAATCCCTTGGATTGTAAGATCCGCCGGGAATGTACCATATCGGATCTTGATTGTTCTGAGAGGCCATCATGTTGTTGTCGAACTGGCTCCCATAATATTCCCATTCAAAAGACAATACATCGAGGAGCTTGAACGTGGGGAAATTGAAACCGAACATGACCGGAATGCGCTTTGTGATATCGTCATAATAGAAAGGGTAATTTTGAACGCCAAGCACGGCCGCTTCAGCGAATATCTTCAGGTCTTCTTTGCCGAACACGGTGGTCGGGATCACCGGTTTGATGTCAAAGGAGGCCATGCCCATGAGTTTAATGCCCCGGAAGGTGTAATACTGAACGCCCTTGAGCGTGTCCGTATTGCCGTTCAGTCCTTCAGTACTATTAAGTGCGCTGTCCCCAAGATATCGGTTGTAGAAATCTTTTGGCGTTGTCTTGCTTTCATTCATGGAAATCGCGTGGGCCCACGAGACGCCAGCCCCGAGAGAGAGCATCTTGGCGATGTTGCCTTTGATGATATAACTGGGAGAAACGTCGTACATGGGCGGATAGTTTAATTCCATGGTTGCTAGAAAATGCTGCTCTATGGCACCGTTAAGCAGATAATTGCTGAAACGAATTCCAAGGGCCCGGTAGAGGTTGTCGCCGATGATGTTCCATCTGCCGTTTACCAGGTAGCCAGGATATGCTCCCGATTTCAGAAGATATTCTCCCATGTCATATGCATCCGGGTTGTATTTGAAGGGAAAATAGCCGAATTGAAATTCGAACAAAGGGTTGGCAAGGTCTTTTCCGATTTTATACGTTCCGGAGGCTTCGCTGACTGCGGGAGAGAATTTCGGGACGAGATATACGTCGGTGGGCAATTCAGGGAAAGCATACCAGACAAACGCACCCACCCCCAGTTTCAATGTCAAGCGGTTCGCAACAACCGCTTCCCCGTTCAGGAACACATTAAGGCGGGAAATCCATTGTCTCACGTTGTACTGCTGATTCACGTATGGGGATGATTGTCCCTCAACGAGCTGGCCTTCGTCAAGGCCCGAAGACATCTTGATCGGCTTGTGATCGATACCAGAGGTGTCGGGTGCAGGTTGAAGGGTTTTTTGCTCCGGGACGGATGAGTCGGCCGCGGGCTGGCCTAAAACCAAACTCACCCAGGAAACACACAGTAAAACAGTGGTGAAAAACCTCATGCGCTGGTCCTCCTTTGGGATTAAACAGTTTGAATCACAGCCAACAGGTTATGTCTTAGTAATTGTGGTCTCTTTAAATGCTTATAAATAGAATTAACGAAAAGAATCCGGACGTTGTTTCTTATTAGTTGCAAAGAATTTAGGGCTAAAACGAGGGCTTTTAATATGAACTAATATAAAAATGCGCACATGCGTTTCCAAAACATTTTTCTTCCCGAAGGTAAGATATATTTCCCAAACAACCTTATTGGTTTCTATTGATAATTCTAACAAACTTGAGTATATTACACTTACGAGCGCCGTCGCTTGATGTGATCGGTCCTTTGTCTGCCTCCATTTCAAAGCGTTACCGCAACAATTTTCAGACTACGATGAACAATAAGGAAACCGTCCTGCGGTTTATAAAATTCTTGCACCGAACGGCTTTTTCGGGCGGGGATGCCGGGAAACGTGATGAACAACCCATGACTGCGTGACAAAACAGCGAGCATGAGAAGAGTTTCCGCACACCTCTCGTTCACCAAAAGAAAATGTCTTTCTGTTGGTTTGGATCACCGTTTTTTGAGAAAAAAAAAATCATCATCGTTTGCTATTATAGGGACCTTCAAAGCCGTGCTGGCAGCCTTTGCGTTATTCATGTTCACTGTTCACTCCCGGGCACAGGAAAACAATCCGCGACTGAACCAGAAGGTACAGGCATCCGTGCCGTCCGCACCTGCCGGCCGGGGTGAAAAAGAGAACTTCAAAAAGAGGACGCCTGAGGAGATTTTTGAAGCACTTAATGCGGTATTGCAGGCGATGAATAATGATATGGAGGAATTCAACTTTGACAAGATTCATCCCCATTTGAAGGTTATCTATTCGCTTTATAATGAATTGCGCCTTCTGTCTCTTGATAACATCGACAGTCTGGTCGCCCAAGCCGGGAAAACAGATTCGACAGCGGCAAAAAAGGGCTTGAGTTCAATCAATCTCAGTAGGGCGATTCGCGCGGACAGCTTTCCCCCGTCCAAGGACTCCTTGGTGAACATGGTAATTGACACCGGCACCTTGTTCAGATCTTCTCCGGCGCAGCTGTCGTCAATTGGCCCCCGGGTTGATTTGAAAAACTTCAATCCTTCAAAGAATAATAATGACAGCAACCCTTTAGGAAACGCGTCCTCTCTTTCACTTTCTTGGGACGACACCTCTTTCCAGAAGTATCTGCTCAAATTCGAGATCGTGCCCGACACTGCCGGTATAAAGAAGTGGAATGTGGTTTTTGAGAAAGTGGACAAATTGAAGAATAAGACCACCAAGATCCATCAGTATTTTGACCTTGGAGAATTTTCTGTAAGCGCACAGGATCTGGTGTGGCTGAGCGATGAAGTGAAGAAATCGGAAACGGAAATGCGGAGTTATTTCTACAACAAAGATCACGAGAAGAAAAAAGAGAAGAAGGATACGGTTCTTTTTAAATAGCATTTGCGGCGGATCATAACGGCCGCTTACCGGCATAGATCTGAGGAATGGCGGACACCCATGAAAAAAGCTGCGTTGTTTTGTCTTGTGTTTCTCTTCCTGCAGCACGAAGGATCTGCACACCAATCCATGAACGGACAAGGAGGCGCATTCGGCGGGTCGGGAGCCGGGCGGACCTTTTCCGGCGCATCCATCTATGATATGAACGATTCCGTAAAATTGGCGTTCGATCTGTACGCCAATTTGGGACATTCGCTCAGTCCGGACCTGCACGGCGGAGAACCGCTCGGGCCGGGAGGGGACATTTCCAACGTGTATAATTCCTTTCTGTACCTGGAGTCAACCAGTAAAAACCCGAGCCCCTTCAGGTCAGACGATCGCATTTCGCAGGGCGATTTCGGGTACGTTCCGCTGTGGCAAGGTAATTCCGTAAGCAGCCGTTTGAGATATCGTTTCCTGCCCGATGTCTGGGGGACAATGACCTTGGATTGCAATCTGGACAACCTTGCGGAAAATGCTCAAAGCGTGAGTAACTACATCCAGCTCAGCTCACTCGACATTAAGTGGGCGCCTCCCTTTTTAAAGGGTTTTTCAGGGGAAATAGGCCGGTTAAATATTACGGGGTCTTATTGCCCGATTTTTGATCTGATGCCGCTTGAAAATTTTAATTTTGACGGACTGCTTTTTAATTATGACTGCAATATCCAGCAGACCCATTTTTTTTCCTGGGAAGCGGCGGCCGGCCAGCAATTTCTCGGCAGGACTCTCTGGTTCAATGACACAACCGGCAACCAGCAGGTGTTGTTTGAAAAGCTGGACAATATCCGAAACCTCAATCATCTTTTTCTGCGGGCGCAATACGGGTATAAAAGAATCTTCGGTCTGAAATTAATTGGGGGTTACCAGGAATGTCCGGCGGATTCGACCCAGACCAGCATCGGCAATCCGAATATTCTCGACTACCCCGGAAATGCAATAATTACTAAAACATATTATCTGCCTAAAACAAGAGGCTGGCATATCGGAACGGAGCTTGTTTTAAACACAAAAGGTTTGGTCCAGAATGCAGTGCTTGCCTACGGCAGAGGAACCGTTTTTCTGGCCAGCGGATCGCCCGACTATGTAAACAAACCGAGTGACAAAGTCGGAGCGGTTGTCGACAGCTGGAAGTGGGATGAAATGATACCGAATTTTTCCATGGATGGCAGTTCGGTTCTGAACGGCATGTACTGGTTTAATTGGCGGTGGAAGAAGCTGATGGTTGATGGAGCGGTAGCGGGATCATGGCGGATTCCGGAAAAAAACAGCGTTACCTATGCGTTTGATCATACCTATTATTACTTGGATTCCGCATCCATCTACCGGGAGGGCGGCTTTATGGACACGGCCACCCTTACGGCGCAGGATTTCAAGGCGATAAAATACGCGCTGCGCATTTCCTATCCCGTCCTGAAAGGCGTCCGCATAGGTGCACGCTATGATGAATTTCACTTTTTCAATCCCGATGCCCATTCAAATATCCCGGACATCGAACCGGTTACGAACGACTACACGACATTGGAGCCGAATGGAAACAATTTCGAGTTTATCGACAATGATCCGGCAAAGTGGGAAGGGGAGGCGGTTAACACGCACATGATCACCCCCTTTGTTGCGCTTGAAGTGGCGAATGTACTCAGAATCCAGGCATCATATTCCTGCGCATTTTACGACAGTCCGATTCTTCGCCAGGGTGTTCTCGCACGATGGCAAGGAAATTTCAGTCTGGGCGCAACGCTGACGTACCGTTTCGCAAAGTTGCCGGAGTGAACATGCGGTGGGCTTCGATCGGAATTTAAACTTATCCCTGCGCAAGCATTGCCCTGATTACGATTGCCGCACCAATTAGAATAATCAGTATCGAGCTGAAAACAGGCAATTTTGGCAAGAATTTGCTTTTGTCGTATTTGTTGATGAGCGAAGAACCTTTTGCAAACAGAATTCCCAGAATGGTCAGCGTTGCCGCAAGGCCGAAGCTGAAGAAAACAATCAGCAATAAACCAAGGGCAACTTTCTTGACCGAAACGGCAAGAAAAAGAACAACCAGTGCCGTTGGACAGGGAACCATACCGCCGGAAATCCCCATTATTACATTCGTCATGAATCCTTTCTTCTGGATCGATTCCATTGTAACGTGCTGATGTCCATGCGCATGTTCATGTTCAAGGGAATGCTCGTGCGAATGTGAATGTCCGTGCCCATGCGAAAACTCATGTAATTCGTTTTCAGAGTGTGAATGGCGGTGCTCCTCAAGGTGATGATATGAATGCTCAAAATCGTTATGCTCATCATGTGAATGACCGTGCTCCTCATCATGGTCGTGTGAATGCGTGTGGTGATCGTGGAAACGGCCATGATGATCGTCTGCGTGGTTCAATTCCATGAGACGTTTTCTGGACATGAGCGCGCCGATGATGATGATAATCGAACCCGATGCGACATTGAGATAGAGATTCATCCGCGGCGGGACCACGGAATTAAATGCGATCAAAATAATTACTCCGAGGACGAGAACGCTGAGGGTATGACTGATTGCCGTGACGATTCCCAGCGTAACGGCATCGGCAACAGTACCTCTATTCCCGATGATATATGCCCCGATCAGCGCCTTCCCATGACCGGGGGAGAGCGCATGGAGCGCGCCGATTATAATTGCAAGGAAGAGGTAAATAATAAGGATGGAAGGATTTTCGCCCGGCTTGAATATTTTTTCGAGGCTGAAGGTGTTGAAGCCTGTTTTTACGAACAATGAAATTCTGCCCCAGAGGGTGCTTTCGTCCGAACCGGACAACAATTTGCCGGCTTGGTTGACGAATGCGCTCTTGTCAAAATCGAAGTAGGCCGTTTCCCCGCGTGAAATAACCTTGAACAATCTCCGGTCTTTTGTCCGGTCGGTGGCCAGCACGACCACCCATTTGACCGGCAGCACAACATGCTCGAGCAGATCGGGTTTGAATTCGACGGTGTGCGGAACGCCGGCAAAGTTCCATGACCGGGAAATTTCAATTGCGCGCATGAGAGTGTCAACCGCTGCGGCGCCGTTTGAGTTGTCTTCAAGCTTCCAGCTTTCGTCGACGACGTTCGTTACCGGACTACCGTCGATTTTGAGAGCAATATTATCAAAAACGTAGCTCTTGATTTTAGGCAGCAATTCGTTCCATTCTTTGGTGCTGAGAACTGCTGTGCTGTCTATTCCTTTGTCCACCTCGCCCAGTAGATCAACCTGAACCACCCGCAATTTCAAGGTTAATTGATTTCCATTTTGTATGATAAGCGCCTTGTTCCAGCTTGTATTGTGGGCAAGAACGGGATTTAGCGACAAGGCTACGAATAACAGGGAAATAAAAATCACTTTCCAGATTTTAGCCAACAGCGTGCTCATGAATCAATTCCTTTAAGGTGCGATTTTGCCATTTGTACCGGAGATGCAAAATATAGTACGGGCCGCATTTCCATGGCGGAGAACTCATTCCGGCGCGTTGAGGATACGCGTCGCCGCAGCGTCAATAAATGTAGAAGGGAAGCTCCTTCACAAGAGCTTCCCTTCATGGTGCATAAAAAACGGATAACCGGCAAAAAGCCTTACTTTACCACTGTCATCTGCTTCGCGGTGCGTCCCGACCCGTCCATGATACGCACGACATGGCAGCCCGCAGGAAGGGCATTCTGGGCTTCGGCAAGACTTTTAACCCATTTTGATGCCACAAGTTGTCCTGCAAGATTGTAAACATTCAAACGTGTCGGCTCATTAAAATTCCATTTTGCAATGTCCTCACCCCCCTTGGAATGCAGGAAGTTCTCTTGAGGGGCAACAGAGACAATCGGCAATTGTGAACCGCACCATTGCAAAGCATCCCAGATCGTGGAGTCCATCGTCGTTTCGGTAAAACATGCCGAGGTATGACCGCGGCTGCAATAAAAGGCTCTCCCTCCGTTAGGAAAAATCTGGCACCATGTAACAGGGTGATGCGGACCCATTACCGTAACTCCATACGATGCTTCGTCGACGTATTGAAGCATATGTAAAAAGGGGAGGTTGTACGGATTAGGAGTCAGATTATACCATTCCTCGCTCGTCCAGAAGGTATCAGGCACATTACCGAAAAAGATTTTGAATGTATCGTTCGTGGCCAGTTGAAGGTTGGTGTACATTTCCGCCCGCACAACACCGCCGTGATTCGTGAAATCTGCGCCAATCAGGGAATCGATATACCATGCCCATGTGGCATGAGTAGCCCCTGCGCCGTGCCAGCCGATCCAGCCACCACGATCGATTTCCAGGTAATCGTGCAATGCGAGCTGTTCATCGGCATTAAGGGTTGTTCCGGCATAGGAGGTCTGGTTAAAAATAACCACGTCGTATTGCTGCAGGTTGGCCCTGGTGATCGGCACTGGGGTTTTCACGATAGTGAGCTGAAAACCGAATTTTGCGGACAGATGTTTTAACATAGTATCCCCGTCTGCAACCGGATGCCCCACAGGGCCCATGTCTGAAAGATCAAGCACGCTTTTTAGCCCATTTTGCCTGGGGTATCCCAAAGAAACACCCACACAGAACACCATAACCAACAAGGCTGCAGCCACGCCCCAGAATTTTAACCTAAGCATTTTGGCCTCCTTTCAAGAGGATCACTTGACTTTTCGCTTCATTTTAGCTTATCAAGCCGAGTGTCATAATATTTTTTTTACCGCCGTAATCCTTAGTTCCACTATCAATTGCTCATGCCCATATATAGGGTTTTCCGTTGTCCTTGAAATCCGGCCGTGCCCAGGGTAGGGCGTGCGGCCCTGCAAGCGACTTGGCGCTGCGCTCGAGATCGTCGTAATTGTACGGATTATTGTCCGAGAGCACGCCCGTGCAGGGCGCGGGCGGGTACAGCTGGTTCATGGTCGCGCAGTTGGCGGTCACTTCGGCGGCGCCGTTTGCGAAACCAACGCCGTCATGGCCCACTATTAAGGTGGATACGAGCCAGTCACCGTTTGCGTCCTTGAGACTGAGCAGGCCGCCGAAGCAGGCCGCAATGGGATGAGCGGCGCCGACTACTCCGAGCAGTGTTTTAATGCACGAAACGCCCATTCCTTTTGCGCGAGCGGCAGGTGCAGCGGTGTTCTTCATATTGCCGTATCCTGTGATGTTCATTGCCAGCGTGCATACATCCGGATTCATGGTACTGTTTATCCACGTGACAAGATTGCCGCCGCCGGCTGTGTTGTCCATGCTTGAGAAGCCGATGAATCGCGCCAGACCGTTTTTCTTCGCCTCCTGCAGGTACGTCCATGCGCCGGTGGAGGCCGCGAAGGTGGTGATATCATCAGTGGAAGCGATATTGTGCATGAGCAGGATATCGACATAAGAAGTTTTCAACAGCGCAAGCTCGCTCGCCAGACTGGTTTTGGCTCCTGTATAGTCGCGCGCGTCAAGTTTGTCAACGATGATTACCTGGTCCCGCGACACCGGGCAGCTCGCTGCGGAAAAATAGTTTCCAAGGGTGGCCGCGGTTCCGTATTCAACGCACGTGTCGAAATAATTGACGCCGCCGGCAAGCGCGGCGTCAAGGGCGGCGTACCTGCCCGCAGGATCGGAGAGGGCCGCGAACTTTGTGCCGCCGCCGAATCCGAGAATGGAGACCTGTAATCCGGTGTTCCCTAACGGCCGCCTCGTCATAAGGCAATCACCGGAGACGGCTGGCTTGGAAACCGGTGCATTGGGATTTTCTGTCTGGATGTTTGACGGCAAGGGCATCTTGCTGCCGCCTGAACACGAGGCAATAATCGGCGCGGAAGACAAGGCCGCTGCATCGGCGAGGAACTTGCGCCGGCTGATCTGTTTTTTGTCCTGATCCATACGGGCTCCTTCTTTATAAGGTTATATTTATCAATAAGTTATAGCTGCTTTAAAAAATATTAAATCTGCAGCTTTTTACCAGTTTTAAATATATAAATAAATGGATGCTTTGCCAAAAGTATTTTCTTACCTACAGTAAGATATATCTTGGTTTATAATAACATTTTAGAGATTTATATTATTAAACCGTATCCCTTTTAAATCAATTATGTTCTTAAAAGTAAATATACTCCTATTTAAAAATAAAAGCTCATGGAAAATTGTTTAATTTATTAAATTATTTGTAATCCGTATTCCGATTGACACGTATTTTGGTCTAATTGTACCATGGTAATGGCATTTTTACCACAAATTTTTATTTCCGGAGCGGCGCATGAACGGATCGCATGACCGGTTTCATTATAAAACTATCGATGGTCTTAAAAAGGATCTTGCGGACCTTCACTTGCAGCTGCCGTTTGAGGAGAGTAACATCAGGATTCTCGGCGATCCGGTCAATAAGGGCCGCCTCTCGGTCCCCAACCGTTTTGTCGCGCAGCCAATGGAAGGATTTGATGCCACGATCGACGGCGCGCCCCAGGAGCTGACGTTCCGGCGTTATCTCCGGTATGCCCGCGGCGGTGTGGGGCTCATCTGGTTCGAGGCGTCGGCCGTGGTGCCTGAAGGCCGCTCAAACCCCGGGCAGATTTACTTGCATAAGAAGAACGTCGGCGTGTTTAAAAACCTGGTCGGCAGGGTCAAACAGGCCGCGAGGCGCGAGATGGGAAGGGACGTGGTCATGGTGATCCAGCTCACCCATTCCGGCCGCTACAGCAAGCCCGCGGGCGTGCCGGCGCCCATCATCGCCCAGCACAGCGCCGTGCTCGACTCACGCCACAACCTCGGGCCCGACTATCCGGTCGTCAACGACGAGTACCTTGACAAACTGCAAGACCGTTACGTTGAGGCGGCAAGGCTCGCCGCGTCCGCCGGATTCGACGGCATCGACATCAAAAGCTGCCATGGATACCTTCTTGCCGAGATCCTCGGCTCGCATACCCGGGAGGGAAAATACGGCGGTCCGTTCGAGAACCGGACGCGGATGCTTTGCGAGACGCTCACCAGAATATCCTCAGAGGTGCCGGAGGTCTTTCTCGCCACCAGGATGAACGCGTTTGACGCGTACCGGTATCCGTACGGCTGGGGTGTTGACAAAGAGGATCCTCTCAGGCCGGATCTCGCCGAACCGCTCCGGCTGGCGGGACTGCTGGAAAAAATCGGGCTTTCGGTCCTCAATATATCCATCGGCAACCCCTATTTCAACCCGCACGTGGGCAGGCCCTACGATTTTCCGGTCAAAGGGGTCAGCGTTCCCGACGAGCACCCGCTGCTCGGGCTTGTCCGTTTTGTCAATGTGTTTTCGGCGATTCAAAAGGCGTACCCGAAACTGCCGGTGGTGGGCTCCGGGCTCGGCTGGCTGCGCCAGTTCATGCCGCCGGTTGCCGCCGGCATCGTACGGCAGGGCATGGCGACGCTCATCGGACAGGGAAGGGGCATGTTCGCCTATCCTGACTCGGTGAATGACATCATAAAAAAAGGCGCCATGGACCCCGCCAAATGCTGCGTCACCTGCTCGGCTTGCACGCAGATCATGCGCGACGGCGGCCAGACCGGCTGCGTGGTCCACGACAGTGAGATATACGGGCCCAAATACCGCGCCGCGCGACGCTTCTCCCTCGACCGGCTCCATGCCGAGGCGCAGCGCTGCCGAAATTGCACCGAGGCGACCTGCAGCGCGGCCTGTCCAGCGCACGTGGACGTTCCGGGGTTCATCAGGGCATTTTCCGAGAACAATATCAAGGAAGCATACCGGATGCTCCGGAAGTCCAACGTGCTTCCTGAGATGTGCGCGTACGTATGTCCGGTGGAGGAGCAGTGCCAGGGCGGATGCCTCGAAAAGATCTTCTGCCTCAACCCGATCGCGGTGGCCGACATCCAGCTGGTGACGGCGCGCATCGCACGGCTGCAGGGAATAACCGGCGTGGCAATGCCCGACAAAATTTCCGCAAAGTCAATTGCCGTGGTGGGCGGCGGGCCGGCCGGGCTCGGCTGCGCCATCCGGCTGCTCGAAATGGGACATTCCGTGACGATTTACGAAAAGAACAAACAGCTCGGAGGAACTCCCACGGCCATAATTCCAGACTACCGTTACGGAGACGAAACAGCCGAGACCGACGCGATCCTCAAACCCGCCATTGTGAACAAACGCTGCACCGTGGTTTACAACCGCGCCTTGGGATCGGGCTTGTCGCTCGGCGACCTGCGCAAAAAGCATGATGCGGTGCTGCTTGCCGTGGGGCTCGATTCCGGCGCGGGCAAGGAGCGGGGCGTCACGGACGCGCTTACGTTCCTGGCCCTCGCCAAGCAGGGAAAATTAAAAAAACTTCCGGACAGGGTGGCCGTCATCGGCGGCGGCAACACCGCGATCGACGCGGCCATGACCGCCAAGAAGCAGGGCGCGCAGGACGTGTACCTCGTGTACCGCCGCTCGTTCAACCAGATGCCCGCCTGGAAAAGCGAGCGCGACGGCCTTCTCGACGCTGGCGTGCATCTAATGATCCTGACCCAGCCTTCCGGCTATATTTTTAAGAAGAAAAAACTTGCGGGCATGAAAATTGTCCGCACCCGTCTCGGCGAACCCGACGCGTCGGGCAGGCGCAGGCCCGAGATCGTTCCGAAAAGCGGAAGCGTTCTCGACGTTGGCATGGTGATAGAAGCCACGGGCCAGAAAATTTCCAAAAAGGTGCTTGCCGCGCTCGGGCCGGTCGCGGTGGCCCAAAACGGATTGGTCGCCGCGGATGCTTTGACATTTGCGACAAGCGAAAAGGGCGTTTTCGCCGCGGGCGACTGCGTAAGCGGCGGGGAAACCGCGGTGCGCGGCGTGGCCGAAGGGATGAAGGCGGCGGAGTCGATACATGCGTTTTTAAAAAGCTGATGCGTTGGAGAGTTGGTGCGTTGACGGTAATTTTTACCCCATCAACGAATGATAACCGAAAGGATCCGGGATGAAAAAATCTGCGATGGTCACCGGCGCCGCGCGCGGCATAGGATACGCGATCGCGCAGCAGCTTGCGAAAGAGGAATACGATATCGCGATTTTCGACGTGCTCAACGAGGCCGACGTCGCCAAAAACATGGGCGGCCTCAAGGCGTCGGGCGCGAACGTCCTGTATTTCAAGGGCGACGTGAGCAATCCCGTGGACCGCAAGAACGCCCTTGACGCGGTGAAGAAGACCTTTGGCGGGCTCCACGTGCTTGTCAACAACGCGGGCGTCGCGCCGAAGGTGCGCGCCGACGTGCTTGACGCGACCGAGGAAAGCTTCGAGCGTGTCTTGAGGATCAACCTCCAGGGGCCGTATTTTCTCACCCAGCTTGTGGCCAGGTGGATGATCGAGCAGAAAAAGGTCGATTCCTCATGGACCGGATGTGTTATCAATATCTCGTCGACTTCGGCCGAGACCGCCTCCATCAGCAGGGGTGAATACTGCATCTCCAAGGCCGGCGTGAGCATGGCCACCAAACTCTGGGCGGTGCGGCTCGCCGAAGAGAACATCCCGGTCTATGAAATCCGGCCCGGCATCATCCAGACCGACATGACCGCGGTTGTCAAGGAACGATACGACAAGCTTATTGCTGAAGGAATTCTCCTCCAGAAGCGCTGGGGTCTTCCGGAAGACATCGCAAAATGCGCGGCGATGATGGCAAGGGGCGATGTGGGGTATTCGACGGGCCAGGTGGTGAATGTGGATGGCGGGTTTACGGTTTCGCGATTATAAAATAGAAAATAATCTGTCGGGGGAAGTAGCCCCCTGGGGTGCAGCTTCCGCCGCCTCCTTGATAAAAAGCGAAATTGTTAAGGCGGCGGTACCGTGGAGACAAGGAAAAGTGAAAATGAGTACAAAAAAAATTCTTATCACGCATAACGGAAAAAAGATTTCCATCCCTTGTCATCGAATCCACACTCTTGTCATCGGATCAGGCGCCGCGGGACTCAACGCAGCGGTCCAGCTCCATGCAAACGGCATCACCGACCTGTGCATCGTGACCGAGGGGCTTTCGATGGGCACGTCGATCAACACGGGCAGCGACAAGCAGACCTATTACAAGCTCGGCATGTACGGCGGGCAGGACGATTCGCCCATGGCGCTGGCCGAATCGTTTTTCGGAAGCGGCGGCATGCACGGCGACCTCGCGCTCGTGGAGGCGGCGCTGTCGGCGCGGGCGTTTCTCAACCTGGTGAACCTCGGGGTGAAATTCCCTTCCGACAAGTACGGCCAGGTCGTGGGCTACAAGACCGACCATGACCCGCGCCAGCGCGCCACGTCCGTCGGGCCCTACACCTCGCGCGAGATGTGCCGCGCGCTCATTCGGGAAGCAAAACGCCGCGGCATTGACACCCGCGAAAAACGCGTGGCGGTTTCTTTGCTGACAGTAGGCGAGGGGGCAAGCAGGCGTGCCGCGGGCGCCGTTGTCATGAACCTGTGCGCGAAAACCGCGCAGAGCGCCTTCGAAATGTATCTCGCGGATAATGTCGTTTTCGCCGCGGGAGGTCCCGGCGGACTTTATAAAACGAGCGTTTATCCAACGGTTCACACCGGCGGCATCGGGCTGGCGCTCCTGGCGGACGCAAAGGCACAGGGCCTTCCGGAATCGCAGTACGGCATGGCGTCGATCAAGTTCCGGTGGAACGTGTCGGGCACCTACATGCAGGTGATTCCCCGGTTCATCAGCACGGCGGCCGACGGCGCAAGCGATGAAAGAGAGTTCATGCGGCCGTTCTTTGCCAATGCCGGCGAAATGAGCAGCATGGTGTTTCTCAAAGGGTACCAATGGCCGTTTGATCCGCGCAAGGTTGCGGGCGGGTCGTCCATCGTGGATATTCTCGTCTATATCGAAACGGTAATCAAGGGAAGGCGCGTGTTTCTTGACTACAGGAGAAATCCCGATGAATTTGATTTCAACGCGTTGTCAAAAGAAACGCACGATTACCTTGAAAAATCAGGCGCGCTCTTGGGAACACCCGTCGAACGGTTGAAGAAAATGAATCAACCCGCTATTGATTTGTACAAAGATCACGGCATCGACATCACCAAGGAACCGCTTGAGATCGCCGTGTGTTCGCAGCACAACAACGGCGGGCTTGCCGGAAATTTGTGGTGGGAATCGCTCAATGTAAAGCACCTGTTCCCGGTAGGCGAAGTGAACGGCTCGCACGGCATTTACCGGCCGGGCGGATCCGCACTCAATTCCGGCCAGGTGGCGGGCTTCCGCGCCGCTGAATATATTTCGCACCGGTATGACAAGAAGGAACTCAGCGAAAGCGCTGCCGCGGCTGAAGCGAAAAAAGTCATTGCTCGACTTCTCGACTGGATTGAAAAAGGCAAGACTTCGAAAATAAAATGGCAGGAATCCCGCGCGGAATTCCAGGCGCGCATGACAAAGGCGGGCGCGCATATCCGCAGCGCGGGCGGGCTGGCGAAGGCGCTCCCCGAGGCGAGGCGGCAATTTCAGGAGCTTTCCAAAAAGGGAAGCTCGTGCAGAACGCTCAAGGACGCGGTTGAATCCCTGCGCAACCTGCAGCTGTGCTTTGCGCATGTGGCGTATCTCGACGCGGTGAAGTTCGCGGTGGACGGCGGCGTGGGCAGCAGGGGGTCGGCAATTGTGCTTGACAAAAACGGTATTCCCGCGCACAAGGACCTGGGCCCCGAATGGAACTTTGCCCGGCAGGACGAGACTTTTCAGGACAAGGTGATGGAAACCGATGTTGTTTCCGTCGACGACGCGACCTTCTCGCACCGGTGGGTGCCGCGCAGGCCCTTGCCGCAAGCCGACGCCTGGTTTGAAACGGCGTGGCAGGCGTACCGTAATGGCGATATTTACAAATAAAACTAAAATCTCACCGCAAAGGCGCAAGGAACGCAGAGTGAAACAGAGTAAAAAATAAAGGATAAAAATGTTACATATCTTTGCGTCCTTCGCGTCTTTGCGGTGAATCTTTTTCTACAAGCAAGGAGCAGCGATGGACAAAGCCGAACTCTTCAAAAAATTCGAGCAGATGAAGGTCATCCCGGTCGTAAAAATAGACGACGCCGGCGACGCCGCACCCCTCGCGGACGCGTTTGTCAGGGGCGGCCTGCCCTGCGCCGAAATAACGTTCCGCACCGCTGCCGCCGCCGACGCCATAAGGAAAATGGCCTCGCGCAGGGACATGCTCGTGGGCGCGGGCACGGTGCTTTCGGTGGACACGGTAAAGAAGGCGCTCGACTGCGGCGCGGTGTTCGTCGTGGCGCCGGGGTTCAACCCCAAGGTTGTGGAATATTGCGTGAAGAACAACATACCGGTCACGCCCGGCGTTGCCACGCCCACCGAAATCGAGATGGGGCTCGACCTGGGCGTTGATGTTCTCAAATTCTTCCCGGCTGAGGCGATGGGCGGGCTCAAGACGCTCACCGCCATCAGCGCGCCGTACGGAAAGGTGCGGTTCGTGCCCACCGGCGGCATCGACGAAAAAAATCTTGCGGCGTATCTTGGCTTTGCCAAGACCCTGTGCTGCGGGGGAACATGGATCGCAAAGGCTGACTTGATAAATGAAAAAAAGTTTGATCAGATAGCGGAAATAACGAAGCGGGCAGTGGAGATAGCGAAAGCTGCTGTAATAAAGAAATGACGGTGTCATTCCCGCGAAAGCGGGAATCCATGTCTCTGTTGTTGACCGGACTCCCGCTTCTGCGGGAGTGACAATAATTTTGGATCAGATTATAACGCAACTCGTTTATTCGTCAACTCGTCTACCCGTCAACATTTATAAAGGAGAATATGCAATGCCCCTCACCATCAAACCAAAATCACAATGCAAATGGGACCAAGTTTCCCTCGGTGAAATCATGCTGCGCCTGGATCCCGGCGAAGGCCGCATAAAGTGCGCGCGCGAATTCAAGGTGTGGGAGGGCGGCGGCGAATACAACGTGGCGCGCGGGCTCAAGCGCTGCTTCGGCATGAACACCTCGGTGGTCACCGCGATCGCGGAGAACGACGTGGGATACCTTCTGCTCGACCTGATTTACCAGGGCGGCGTTGACACATCGCACATCAAATGGGCGCCATTCGACGGCATCGGCCGCAATGTGCGCGTGGGGCTCAACTTTACCGAGCGCGGCTTCGGCGTGCGCGCGGCGCTCGGCGTGTCGGACCGCGGCAATACCGCCGCGTCCCAACTTAAAACGGGCGACATCGATTGGAACAAAATTTTCAAGGAAGAGGGCGCGCGATGGTTCCACTGCGGCGGCATCTTCGCCGCGCTTTCGTCCACAACGGCCGGCGTGGTGATCGAGGCGATGAAAGCGGCAAGGGCCGGCGGCACCGTGATCAGCTACGACCTTAACTTCAGGGAATCGCTGTGGAAATCCATCGGCGGCAAGGCGAAGTCGCGGGAGGTGAACGCCGAGATCGCGAAATACGTTGACGTGATGATCGGCAACGAGGAGGACTTCACGGCCGCGCTCGGGTTCGAGGTGGAGGGCGTTGATGAAAACCTTTCGGGACTCGACCCGGCGAGCTTCAAGAAAATGATTGAAAAGGTCGTGAAGGAATACCCGAACTTCAAGGCGGTCGCCACTACGCTGCGCGACGCGAAGACCGCGTCGGTCAACGACTGGGCCGCCGTGCTCTGGTGCGACGGAAAATTCTTTGAGTCGAGAAAATACCCCGACCTTGCCATCTGCGACCGCATTGGCGGCGGCGACAGTTTTGCCTCGGGATGCATCTACGGGTTCCTTGCCGGCAAAGACCCGCAGTACTGCGTTGACTGCGGCGCGGCGCACGGCGCGCACGCCATGACCACGCCCGGAGATACCTCCACGGCGACGCTGAAGGAAGTGGAGAAGATAATGAGGGGCGGGAGCGCGAGGGTGCAGAGGTAAGTGGGCAGAATTTAGGTAAAAAATATCTTTAATGATTTGATATTAATGTGAAATCTCTTACTATGCGGAAGAAAATTTCCCTATTAGATATCTGAAAAATCTCTTATTTTTATATAAATATAGTATGTCCCTCAAACCCTTCCTCATCCTCGGCATCGGAAACCTGCTGCGCACCGACGACGGCGTGGGCGTCCATGTCGTCAACCTGCTCAACGATTCCGGAAAGCTTCCCGACTTCGCCGAGGCCGTCGACGCGGAAACCAGCGGGCTCGACCTTCCCTCACTCCTTCAGGGACGCGAGCGGGTGATCGTGGTGGATGCGCTCGAAGCTGAGGAAGAGGAGCCGGGGAGCATATTCAGGTTTGATGCGCGCCGCCTCTCTTCATCCGCGCCCCATGCCGTTTCACTGCATGAAACGGGAATCGTCGAGGCGCTCCGGGCGCTCGAAGTGCTCGGCGAGAAGCCGGAAACGGAAATCATCGGCATTGTGCCCCATGATGCGGAATCCATGGGAATCGAACCCACGGAACCCGTGCTCGCCGCGATTCCAAAGGTACTTCGGCTGGTTTTTCAGGCCGTCTCCGATTACCAGAAATCCGACTCCGGAATCGCGATAGGCGAGGACGCGCCCCTGCAATGAACAGGCGGGAATTCATCCGCATTATGGGCGGTGCCAGCGCGCTCCTTGCTTTTCCCGAGGTCATTCTCGCCGGCACCAAGCTCACGCTGGGAAAGGCCTCATCGCGCACCCCGGTAATATGGCTCCAGGGACAGTCGTGCTCCGGCGACTCGGTGTCGCTGCTCAACGCGGGCGACCCGGACATCGCCACGCTCGTCACCAACCGCATCAGCCTGCATTTCCACCAGACCCTTTCCACCGCCACGGGCGACACCGCCATAAACATCCTGCTTAAAACGCTTGACGAAGGAAAAAAAGACTACGTGCTCGTGGTGGAGGGCTCCATCCCGCAGAAATCGGCAACGTACTGCACCATCGGCGAGGTGAACGGCGCGCCGCGCGGCGTGAGGGAATGGGTGGCGCTGCTGGCGAAAAATGCGAAGGCCGTGGTCGCCGTGGGAACCTGCGCCGCCTACGGCTGCATTCCGGGCGCGGCGCTGCGGTCGGGCGGGGAGAATCCCACGGGCGCGACATCGGTGTGGGGCGTTTTGCCCATTGCAAAGCGGATCAACATCCCGGGCTGCCCGGCGCACCCGGACTGGATCATCGGCAGCCTGGTCTATTTGATAATGGGGAAGCGGCTCAAGCTTGACGTGTACGGAAGGCCGCTAGCGTATTTCGGCAGGACGGTGCATGACAAATGCGAGCACCTTGCCGAGTATAAGAAAAACAAGTTCGCGCGTTCGTGGGGCGATGAGGGCTGCCTGTTCCAGCTCGGCTGCCTGGGCATCGACACCAACTGCGACATCCCCACGCGCAAATGGCTCGGCGTCAACTCGTGCACGGGCTGCGGCGCTGGATGCATCGGCTGCACCGAACCGGTGTTTCCGGATTACGGGGCCAGGGGACTGTTCCCGATGAAGAAGGCATAAAATTCACCTCAGAGCCACTGAGAACTCAGAGAAAAAAACTGAGTGAATAGTGAAGAGTGCAGAGTGAAGAGAAATGAGAAGAATGTTCTTGTTGACCGCTGACTGGTGACTGCTAACCGCTTAAAAAGGTACTATGGCCAAAGTAGTCATAGATCCAATTTCCCGCATCGAAGGGCATTTGTCCGTCGAGCTCGAGATTGACGCCGGCAGGGTGAAGTCGGCGCGCACGCGCGGGGACATGTTCCGCGGCTTCGAGCAGATCCTGCTCGGCCGCAACCCGTTCGACGCGGTGCAGATCGCGCAGCGGATCTGCGGCGTGTGCCCGGTGTCGCACGGCATCGAATCGGCGCGCTGCGTGGAGAACGCCTGCGGCGTTACTCCGAACAAGAACGGAAGGCTGCTGCGCAACCTCGCGCTCGCGGGCAACTACCTGCAGTCGCACATCCTGCATTTCTACCATCTGGCCGCCCTCGATTTCGTCGACATCACCGCGATACTCAAGTATTCCGGCAGCGACGGCAAACTCAACTATGTCAAGGCCTGGGCGCAGAGCGAGCTCGCCGAGAAGAAATCCGGCATCGACGCATTGACCGCCTGTTCGCCGTTCCTGCCGCGTTACGAAGGCGGGCTCTACATCAAGGACACCGACCTGAACATCGCGGCGATCGCGCATTATGTCAAGGCATTCGACATGCGCATGAAGGCGCACCGGCTCGTGGCCATTTTCGCGGGACGGATCCCGCACGCCATCGGGCTCGTGCCGGGCGGCATCACGAAAGTGCCCGACAAGGCCGCGCTCGCCGAGGCGGGACGGATCCTGGCGGAAATATCCGATTTTGTCAATAATGCCTATGTCCCGGACGTCGTTGCCGTGGCCAGGACGTTCCCGCAATACTGCGACGCGGGCCGGTTCGGTGATTTCCTTGCCTACGGCGAATTTCCCGACGGAAACGAGATCGCCGACCTTTATTTCCCGCGGGGCATCGTGTCGGCCGGAAAAAAGGAGGCATTTGACGCCGCGAAAATCACGGAGCAGGTCCTGTATTCCCGGTATTCCTCTCCGTCAAACCTTCATCCCTCGCAGGGACAAACCGTGAGCCAACCCGAAAAAACCGGCGCCTATACATGGCTCAAGGCGCCACGGTATCTGGGCAGGCCCATGGAAGTGGGACCGCTGGCGCGCGTCATGGTGGCCTACCTTTCCGGCCATGCCGACATCAAGAGGGAAGTTGACGGCCTCGCGTCGGCGCTGGGAATCGGGCTTCCCCAGCTGCAGTCGGCGATTGGGCGCCACGCGGCGCGGGCCATAGAAGCGAAGCTGCTGTGCAAAAAGATCCCGGGCTGGATCGACCAGCTTGACGCAGGCGACAAGCCGCGCAGCGAATGCGCGATACCGGAAAGCGGCGAGGGCGCGGGCCTCGGCGAGGCCGCGCGCGGCGCGCTCGGCCACTGGATTTCCGTGAAGAACGGAACGATAGCGCGATACCAGTGTGTTGTGCCCACCACGTGGAACGCGTCGCCGCGCGACGACAACGGCACGCCCGGTCCCATGGAGCAGGCGCTCGTGGGCGCGCCGGTACTCGACGATAAAAATCCCATCGAGCCGGCGCGGATCGTCCGCACCTTTGACCCGTGCCTCGCCTGCGCCATCCACAGCGTGAAGGCCGGCAAGGAGATCGCGGGGTACCGGGTATGCTGAAAAACATGCTTTTCTCCCGCGGCCCTTTACGCACCGGAATCATCCTGTGCACGGTGCTGTCGCTGTTGGGCGCAACGGGCGTTTTCGCCCTGTCGCTTGACCTGTACCACGGCAACATCTATTATGCCCGCGACGACCGGGTCGACACGGTGTCCAGCGCAACGGCGCGGCGCAACAATTTCTATGAAGACGTCGGCCTGACGCTCCGCAATCCCGGCGCCACCGGCATGTCGTTCTCGTCCGACGTGTGCATGACAAACGACAAGGCCTCCGGTTTCGCGAAGCAGTACGAGATACGGTCCACGAGCCTCGACTGGAACAACGACGCAACGGGCCTGGGCATGAGCCTCGGCCGCCAGTTCGTGAACACCTTTGCCCGCGATGCCGGATACGTTGACGGCCTCAGCTTTTCCTACGACGCTGGAAAGCTTTTCTCGCTTTCGGCGTTCGCCGGCACCGCCAATCCGTCCCGCTATTCCGACAGCATTCTGAGCTTGGACCCGAAGGCGGCGACGGCCGGCTTCTACGGAAATTTACGTATTGTAAAGGGCACCATGCTGGGCCTCGGCGTCGCGGCCGACAAGCAGGACTCGGCGGCAGGAAGGTTGTACCGTTTCGCGGCGAGCGGGAGTTCCGACATCGCGCATACGGTCGAGGTGCGCGGCCACGCGCGCTTCGAGGCGACAACGAAAACGCTGGACGACTATTACCTCTCGGCCCGCCTGATCCGCTGGGACATGGTACAGTTCGGCCTGCATGCCGCCGGCCGCGCCAGCCAGATCGATTCGGTTGAATATTACGAGCGTATTTTCCTAAACCGCTATAACGAGGGCGGATTTTTTATCGGGTTATATCTTATGAAAAATTTATCGCTCTATGGCACGTATTCGCTGCGGAATTTCGGAGAAGGCGCCGACCATCTTGCCGACTGCCGCATTCTGTTCGAGGGCCTGTCGGTGGTGCTCAATGCCAATACGGGCGTGCACGGCACCATGTACGAGATCACTCCGGGATATACCTTTTCGTATGCGCAACTATTTGATCTCGGCGCAGCGTTCCAATATGATCAATACAAGACGGAGTTGTGGCCGGATTGGCGCAAGGCATACACGGCCGAGGTCTTCATGCGCTGGTTTGTGCCCTGGCTCACGCCGTTAGTGAGCCTTGTTCTCGAGCCGGAAGTGCAATATCTCTCGAACGATTATTACAAAAAAGACTTCAGGGTATTGTTCATGTCGCGTTTCAACTTTCACGGGTTCTGGCAATCGGGACAGAAACAGGTAGCGGAAAATGGGCAATAGGATGATGAGCCGTTCCCGGATAAAAACTTGCTGGTGCAATTCGCGATGGCTGTGCTTTTTACTGCTTGCGTTCGCCGCGCCGTCCGTGAATGCGCAGCTCAATGTGTTTTTTCCGGACACCATCAAGACCGACACCGTGACGATCACGCCTGCCGATTCTTTCGTGACTGCCGCAGACACAGGTATCAATCACCGCGCCGGATGGGAGCTCGGGCCCGTGGGCATGCCGCACCGCGTCCACGAAAAATGGGGCGTCACGTGCATCACCTGCCACCACCGGAAAAACAACGACGAGCGGATCAAGCAGTGCGCGCATTGCCACAAGGGAATCGCGGGCATGGAGAACCTTCACAACAAATGCGGGCAGTGCCACCTTTACCGCGCCATGGACATGACCTGCTCCAAGTGCCATTCGGTCCCGCAAAAAACCATGGGCGGCCAGCTCAAGAAAATAAAGTTCTCTCATGTAAAACACTATGCCCGGCAGAAGGACTGCAAGTTCTGCCACGGCGAGCCGCCGCGCCAGGCATGGCTTTCGGGCAACAACTATCCCGCGATGAAAACATGCCTCACGTGCCACGACGACCGCAAATCCTCGGGACAGTGCGCGGTGTGCCACAACGATGTCGCGCAGCTCAAGCCCGCGTCGCACGACTACCGCTGGGTGGGGCGCTACGGCCACGGCCTCGAGGCCAACTACAACAAACAGGAATGCCTGCAGTGCCACGCGAAGCGGGAATGCGACCAGTGCCACCTCGGCCAGACCTCGTGCCGCGTCCACCCGCCCGGATACCGGTATACGCACGGGCTTGACGTGAGGATGGGAATTGTCAACTGCGCCATGTGCCATGACACGAGACAATCGTGCAGCAAATGCCACGAGAACAGGTATGGGATACAATGAATACCTTATTAAAAATTTTTACTGCCGGGCTGTTGCTTGCAGCGCTTTCCTGCACCGAGAAGGGGAACGAGCCGGTGGTGTCGGCCGAAACCTGCGGCATCTGCCACGGCCTGCCTCCCAATGACAGCAATCATGCGATATACTACAGCGGCGGGCCCAGAAAACAACAGTGTTCCATCTGCCATATGGGATATTCCGCAGATTCTTCGACAGGGCAATATTCCGTTAACAGCGCCACTCACATGAACGGTAAAATAGACGGTCCATCGATTGCTTCCTGCACACAATGCCATGAGCTACCGCCTCAGGACGAAGAACATCTGTATCATGTCGATTCGCTGCATTACAAGTGTTCTTATTGTCACGCCGGATATTCCGTCGATCCGGGTTCGGGAAACTTCGGCATCAGCGGGCAGCTTCACCTGAACGGCGTTGCCGACGTGATTTTCTCAGCGCCCTGGAACGACAGTGGCCGCGCCGCCTACGATGCCGGCCTCAAACAATGCAGCAACGTGTATTGCCACGGCGCGATTCCGCAGGGCACGTACGCCTCCATCCATTGGAACTTGGGAGATACGGTGCACGGAGACTGCAGGCTCTGCCACGATCTGAGCGCGACCGCCCCCGGCATTTATGCAAAGCATTACGGGCATTCGCGGATGGGGCTCACGGTCAACGGCGTCAAGCAATTGGGATCAAACGTGCAATATTGCTTCTACTGCCATGGAGACAAACTTGAAGACACGCTGTACAGCGTTGGCTTGAAAAGGGTCGACCCGGTCCACCATATCAACGGCGTTTTTGAACCGGCCTCTTGCAGGACCTGCCATGCGTGGACGACGTGGGACGAGTATGTGGCCGCCAATCCGGGGGTAACGCCGTACTAAAAAGTCATTGCGGAAGTGGTGCTGGGCCTGGCGCCCACGCGCGGAAAAAGGATTTTTAAACGGAAAAGCCGCCTGGTTTCAGGCGGCTTTTTTTATCGAGCAGTTTATCTTGTCAAGCATCATTAGTAGAATTTCGCGATCAACATCCCGTTTGACTTTTGCAGATTCACCGGCAGCGTCACTTTTCCGGTTTGTAAGACGCGCGTTTCGAAAAGCTTTTGTCCAGCGCATGAGTAAACAACAAGGTGCGTTGCGCCCGAAGGCGCTATGATGATGGACGAAGAACCTGCGTTCCCCAACATCCGGATCGTGGAAACAGGGGATTGAACAGGGCTGACCGTTGTAGTGAAAACGGATACTGCACCTTTGTCGATTCCCTCGGTCAGCAGCCGGTAAAATTCGTTTCCCGCCAAAAAGAAACCGCCCTCGGTGTAATCGTCGTGGTTGGTGGCGTCGAAATTGTTGGACGCAGAACCGCCCACGCCCTGGGACCAGCCGATGCGGTTGGGCTGGGCCGGGTCGGCCCCGATGCAGTCAAGCAGCCCCTTCCACGCCTTTTTTGCCGGCCCGATGAACGTTGCGCTGTCGATGATGCCGTTTCTGATCGCATAGAAATAACCGAACGCGAAGAAACCGGTGCAGCTCGCCTCCTTGTTCCATTCGGGGTGGTTGAGGAGGTCGCTGCGCCACATGCCGTCGGTCTGGTTCTGGACCCTCAGAAGCCGATAGAGCACGGCCCTGAGTTTTTCTTTGTACCATGGAGCGGAATAATGGTTGCGGGGGAGCATCTGGAGTATCCTGCATTGCGCCATCACGCCCCAGCCGCAGCCGCGGCCCCAATACGAGTCCCGAGGCTGCGAGGTGTCGCTGCAGTTGCTGTTGAACAGGCTGTCCTTTACGTTGTAATGCCGCATCGCGATAGTGGTGCAGAACTTGTATAGCGAATCCAGGATCACGCTGTCTTTCGTAACCGCGGCCACGCGGGGGAAATTAGAGGCGGACATGTGGTATTGATCGACGATGGGCCACGACGGCGGGAGCTGATACGTGTACCTGTTGACATACACGATTGGCGCCGCGATCCATGCCGCATTCGCGGGCAGCGGCCTTTGCATGTAGGCTTCCAGGTATGCCTGATAGCACCCCACGTTGTCGGAGTTGGTGGGCGCGCTGTCGCCCGACGAGGAGATCCAGTTGTGGAATTTTCCCCAGGCGATCGTGGAATCGAGATACGCGCTGTCTTTGGTCATGTAATAGAGGGCCATGACGCCCTCAAAGTAGGTGCCGTCCTGCCAGCCGTTGCCAAGGGTCGATTTCAACTGCGCCTTCGCAACGCGCTTGCACGCGCCCTTGATGCTGTCGGGGGTGAATTCAACCTGGGAGAAAGCCGGAAGGCACAGCGCGGCAATTGCCGCGGCAAGCAGAAAGATCCGATTGCGCATACAAGCTCCTCTTCCCGGAAAAGCAGGTGTGCTGAATTATTTCGATTTGGATGATTCGCGGCACGCCGGCAAAAGCGGGCGGGCCTGCCAGGTTCTTTACCTGATGATCACCACATTCCTTTCGGCCGTGCTGTTGCCGTTGTCAAGTTTCGCGACATAGGTCCCGTTGCCCAGCTTCAGCGCCGACAGCGGGAGAATCCCGATTCCGGCGGCCATTCCTCTCAACAGCGGCGTGAGGTCGGCCGCCAGCGTTCCGTTCAATGTGTAGACCCGAAGCGACGAGGCTGCCGGCCTAAGCAGGGTAACCGTTATTCCACGCGGCGATATTGCGATATCGCGTGACACAAGTTTTGCGGGAATGACCGGCGCCGCCATGGCATCAGCCCTGTCGGTCGGGTACATTCTCACGGCCATGTTGTACCCGTCGCCGCCCATGCTCGTACAGGTGCCGTCAAGCCAAATAAGGTTGATGTTCATGTTGTCCTTGTGGCCGCGCGGCACGCAGGGACGGAGGTTTTTATTGGCCGAACCGCGGGTAATGGCGACGGAGTCCCAGGTGAGGCCGCCGTCGGCAGTGGTCCACTTGTCGATTTCGAATTGGGTGTTGACGGTAACGAAATCAGCGGTGGAGATTTTTTTGTAGTTCGCGAAACTCGTGTCTGCAAGATTGAACGGGGTCGCGCTCGGTTTCACGGATTGGCGGGACATATAGATAACATTCGGGTTTTCATGGTCGAAGGTGAAACCGCCGCAGAATTGTTGCCCGGAAACGCCATCGTTCGCGCCGCTATTGACAAGCGGCCTTTTAAACCAATAGCTACCGGTCCACCGCAGATACCAGTACACATGAATCGCGTTATTGGCGAAAAACATATCATAGAGGATACAGGGATTGTCGTTTGCGTCGTACATGATGTCCCACACCGTGCCGCCGCCGCCGTAGTTGCCGGGCATGATCACCGTGTCGAGCACCGTGTTGACAATTGGCAGCTGGTCAATGGTGGCGATGAGCTTCCCGCTCGCCTGGTAGAACGCGCCATTCTTGTATTTCATGTAATAGGTGGGGATAGAACCGCCGCCGGCCCGGTTCTCGCGCTCGATGTCCATGTGAATTTCGTCTACGCCGTTGGACGCGCACTTGAAATAAGGTTTATAGCCGTGAGGATTGTTTGTGTACAGCCATTGTTCCTTGGCCCAGGTTTTTCCCCAGTCATCGCTGGTCCGGAAATGCGGTTCCTGGAGCGAGTCGCGGAAGAAGAGATAATATCTTCCCTGCGTGCCTTCCTTGCTGAGAAAGGAGACGTCCGGGTAGCAGCACCAGTCTTCTATCGTCACCGTAAAGGTATCGAGCGCCGAAATATCTTCGGGCTGCTTGGAAATGTACTCGGAAATCTCCTTGCCGTCGTGGCCGGTGTGGAAGATCATGATGCGGCCGTCGGGCCTTACAATCACGCTCGGGTGGTTGTGGTCGTCCGCCGGATAATGGCGAGGCAATTCAACCGATGCCGTTGTCTTGGTGTCGTGGTCGTAATATCCGACATACTGGGCACCGCTGCTTATGTTGGTGTTCCATCCGATATACGTGCGGCGGTGCGTTCCCTCATAGTAAACCGCCTTGGGCTCGCCATACCAGGTCCACATGCCGTTGTCGGTGATGGCGGTGAAATTTTCACCGGGTTGGGGAATGGTTTGGGCGTGAAGCAATGGTGTGAAAAAGGCGCAAGAAATAATGGATGCAAAAACACATGACAGGATTTTTAAGGATTTCATTGAGCCCCCTCCGTTTTTAATGATTCCAAATTAAACGATTAAATATTGTCGCATCCCGGTCTTTTATTTACACATGACCGAAAGTACCTTCCGTAATATAATAATAAAAAAAAGAAAATGCGCCCAATAGTTTTCTTACCGTTGGGAAACTATGATCCGCTGAAACGAGGTCTTGCCCCCGCTTGAAGCGGCGACCAGATAGACGCCGCTTTTGCATCCCATGCTTGAATAGGGAATGCTCACCGGTCCGGCGTTCATGGCGCCTACCACGCCAGTGAGGTCCGAAAGAAGGCCGCCGTTGAGTTTGTAAACCTTCAGCGAAGAGGCCTGCGGTCGCACCAGGTTGAAGGTTATGCCGTATCGCGTAGCTCTCAAATCGAGCTCGTTTCCGACCGCGGAAGGTTTCGCCGGCACTCCGGCTTCAACCGTTTCGTTGTACGGATACATCTTCACCGCCGTATTGTATCCGTCCCCGGTGAAGGCGGAGTAACTGCCGTACATCCACACCACGTCGATCTTGTCGTAGGGAATATGGTATCTCGGTACGATGGGCCGCGTGTTCTTGTTGGCCGAGCCGCGCGTGATTGCCGTGGAGTCCCAATTGGTGCCGCCATCCGGTGTTGACCATTTGTCAATTTCATGCATGCCGTTTATCTGGCGCGACATGTAGATGTTACCCGTGTTCTCGTGGTCGAGGGTGATGCCGCCGGCGAACCCGTCCTCCGCGCCCATGTCTGCACCGCTGTTGACAAGTTGCTTTTTGAACCATGTCGTGCCCGTCCAGCGGACGTAATAATACACGTGGTTGTTGGCGTCCTTGAACTGGTCGTAGGCGATCACGGGCAGACCGGAATTGTCAAGCGCGATGTCCCAGGCTGAACCGTGGCAGCCCGCGGCCTGCGGGTCCATGACGGTGTCCAGTTCGGTGTTGATGACGGGCAGCTGGTCCATGGTCGCCAGTTTCGTGCCGTTTACTTTCCAGAATGCGCCGTTCTTATACTTGAGGTAATAGAGCGGCCAGTAGCCCGCGCGGTGCCCCTTTTCGATCACGATGTCTATTTCATCCTTGCCGTTGCAGCAGTAATTGGCATAGGATTTTGGCGTGCTGTCAGGATTTGTGTAATAGTTTTTCGTAGGAGTCCACGTTTTCCCCCAGTCGTCCGAGGTGGAAAAACACGGCTTGAGCCCCATGCTCCGGTAGAAAAGGTAGATTCTGCCGCTGTCTCCCTCGTCGCTCAGCCACATGGGGTTGGGATAGCAGTAGGTGACGCCGGGCGCGACTTTTATCAAAGGGTCGAATGCCGAGATGTCCTCCGGGTTGGTGGAGATGTACAGATTCATAGTGGCGCCGTCATGGCCGGAGAAAAACACCATGAGCCGTCCGTCGGGACGAATGAGCAGGCTTGGGTGGCTGTGATCGTCTGCCGCCATGCTTCCCATCACGTGGGTGACCATCGCACCCGTCGTGTGGTCGTAGGTGGCGACGGAGACCACGCCGGCGTTGGAGATCCAGCCCATATAGGTCTTCTTGTACGTTCCCTCGTGGTAAACGGCAACCGGATTGCCGTACCATGTCCATGCGCCGTTGTCGGTGGCGGAGGTGAAATCGGCCCCGGCTTTCGGGATGGATTGGGCATGTGAAAACACGGCGATTAACGCGATCAGGACTGCAATAGCGATGACTGACTTGCGTGCCGGCATTGTATACCTCCGTAACTATCTGGAAAGAACCACGGTTCTTGAAATCAGACCTTTCCCATCATCAAATATAGCAATAAATGTTCCGTTTGCATGACGAATCTTTGCAAAGGGGATAACCGTTTTACCTGACGGATGGGATTGGATGAAGGACGAAAGATCGCTTACAAGACACCCGTTCAATGAAAACACCTTCAGGGATGATGCCCTCGGGTCCTTTACAAAAAGCGAGATGCCGGAACGCATCACAACCATCGGTCCTGCAGCCACGTCTTTGCTTTTCATGACAGGATCTTGCACGCCCACCGCCTGCCTGAACGGGTACACGTTGACCGACATGTTCCAGGCCCCGCCGTCGTAGTTGGTATAGTCGCCGTAGAGCCAGATAAGCTCGAGGTTCCCGCCCTCTTTATGGCCGCGCGGAACGCACGGTCTGCAGTTCTTCTTTGCCGACCCGCGCGTTATCGCCATGGTGTCCCAGGTTGTGCCGCTGTCCGTGGTCACCCATTTGTCAAGTTCAGGCACCGATCCGATCTGGCGGGCAAGATAAACGATTGACGGATTTTCATGATCAAGCGTTATGCCCGAGGCGAATCCGTCCTGCCCGCCCATGTTCATGCCCGCGTTGAGCAGGGTTTTTTTGAACCATGACGTTCCGGTCCAGCGGAAATACATGTAGTAATGGTTGTTGCCGTCCGGGAATTGATCATAGACGATAATGGGTCTTCCGAACGCGTCAATCGCCACGTCCCAAACGGACCCGTTGGCTTTTGCAAGAGCCGGATTGTGCAGCGTGTCAATAAGGTAATTCCAGATGGGGAGATGCGCCGTGTCGGCGATCGGCGTCCCGTCGGCCTGGTAAAATACGCCGGCCTTGTATTTCATGTAATAGGAGGGATAACTGGCCTGCCTATTGCCGCGTTCAATGACCATGTGGACTTCGTCCTTGCCGTTGCCCGCATACTTGCAATAGGGCTTGGGCGTGCTGTCGGTGCTGTGGAAAAACACCCGCGCGTGCGTCCAGTTCTTTCCCCAGTCGTCCGAGTACAGATAGGAGGGAAGCGTTTCAAACCCGCGGATAAAGCAGTACAGCCTGCCGCTGTCGCCTTCGGCGGAAAGCCACAGGAGATTTGGATAACAGAATCCGGCGCCCGGATCGGCATGGACTTGGTTTTCGGGCCCGAACGACGAAACGTCCTCGGGGTTCGTTGCTATGTAGATGCTCAGGATTGCGCCGTCGTGCGCGGCCAGTGCGACCAGCAGCCTGCCGTCGGGCCTCATGATGATGCTCGGGTGCGCGTGGTCGTCGAGATCGTAGTTGGTGCGGATGACATGCGTGAGCGTGTCGCCGGTTTCGTGATCGTAGGACGCCACGGCGACGGTGCCGGCATTGGATATCCAGCCGATATAGGTCCGTTTATGAATTCCCTCGTAGTAAACCGCCTTGGGCTCGCCGTACCATGTCCAGACGCCGTTGGTGGTTATGTTCGAGAAACTCGCGCCCGGCTGCGGAAGCGCGGCGCCCGTCCGGCCCGCCACAAAAAGCGCGAATACCGCCGCACCAGCGCACAGCGCGAAAACCTTGCGGAACATCATGAGATCCCCCTTTACTATTTCGGAACGAACACGCTCCCTTCGGTCCTGGTTTGCCCATTGTCAAGATCAATAATATAGGCGCCCGAGACGGCGCGCATCGCGGCAAACGGTATGGTCGCATAGCCGCGATTCATGGCGCGAACCAATGGAGTAAGGTTAGCCATAAGTTTGCCATTCAGCGAATACACCTTGCACGACGCCTTTGCCGGATCTGTCAGGTAGAAGGTCACGCCCGCGCCGTTGCACACCATTCCGTGCGGCGCAATTGTTGACCGGGCGGCAGGCTGCACGGCAGTGGTCGGGAGCGATTCGCCGTCCTTGTACGGGAATATACGCACGGCGCAGTTATAACCGTCCGGGCTCATGCTCGTGTAAACGCCGTTGAGCCACATGCAGTCCACCTTCATGTTGGGTTTGTGGTTGCGCGGAACGCAGGGCAGCATGTTCTTGTTTGCCGAACCGCGGGTGATGGCGAGGCTGTCCCACGTGATGCCGCCGTCATTGGTGGTCCACCGTTCGAGTTCGTGCACCGCGTCCACCGTTGTCCAGTCGGACGCCTTGATGGTCTTGTAATTGGCAACGGAGGTGTCCATGAGATTGAACGGCGTGCCGGAGGGTTTCAACAACTGCCGGCACAGGTAAATGTTGCGCGCGTCGTCGTGATCAAAGGTGAGGCCGGCAAAGAACCCGCTCTGGGCGCCGCGATACGCCCCGCTGTTGACAAGCGGACGCTTGTACCATGATGTTCCGGTCCAGCGGACGTACCAGTACTCATAAACCGACGTGTCGAGGAAGGAACAGTAAAGGATCACGGGATTGTTGTTCGCGTCGATTGCTATGTCGCAGGCGGTGCCGCTGAATCCGGCTCCATACGCGTATGCATAGAAAACTGTGTCGAGTTGTGTGTTGAGAATGGGCAGGGTGGCCATTGTAGCAAGCACGTGGTTGTCATCCGCGTAAAATGTCCCGTTGCTGTATTTCACGAAATAATCGGGACGACCTTTTCCGTCTCCCTCTCGGTTCTGGTATTCAATGGATATATATATTTCGGAAAGCCCATCGGTCGCATATTTGAGATAGGGCTTGTATGCGCTGCCCACATACAAGTACAACCGTTTTTTTGCGCTCCACGTTACCCCCCAGTCGTCGCTGGTGCAGAAGGCGGGACAGTAATTGTCCGTTTCCCCGGCGTATTGCGTATTGTCACGGTAGAAAATGTAAAACCGGCCCTGGGTTCCTTCGTTCTTGAGGAATACCGCGTTCGGATAGCAGTAGCCGCCGTTGCCGCCCGGGTAATAGGGACCATTCCAGCCGGAAGTGAGGTCTTCGGGATTCTTCATGATATATTCCGTTACCTCATTGCCGTCATGTCCTGTACAAAAGAGAATAAGCCTGCCGTCCGGCCGCATGATGATGGAGGGATGGTCGTGGTCGTCGCCGCCGTAGGGCATGTGCGGCATGATCACCGAGAGCGTCTCCTTCGTGTCGTGGTCGTAATAGCCTACCTGCTTGTCGCCGGTGCTTTTGTTCCAGGCCATGTAGGTGCGGCGGTGCGTTCCCTCAAAGTAAACCGCCTTGGGCTCGCCGTACCAGGTCCACATGGCATCGTTTGACATGGCCGCAAATTGCTCGCCGGGCTTGGGGATGGCCTGGGCATGGGAAGGCGAAACGAACGCCAGCAGCGTGAGTGCGCCCGCATACAAACCAACAACCTTGAAAAGTGACATGACGACCTCCTTGGTTACCGTAGAATAAAGATGCTTTTTTCGATTCGTTCTTGCCCGTTGTCAAGCATTAAAATACATGATCCGGACGCCGCACGCAGGGAATTGAAGGAGAGGCGCGCCCTGCCCGGCGTCATGCCGCGAACCAGCGGCGTGAGATCGGCGATCATCCTGCCGCCGGGAGAGTAGAGAACGCAGGCCGCACGCTCCGGACGCACGAGAACAAACGACAGGCCCGTCCGCGAACATAGCGCACCTTCGGCACGCTGCGGTCTGGTTGGAACGGGCTCCGCCGCGGTCGTCGGCAGCGCTTCGCCGTTCTTCCAGGGAAATACTCTTACGGCGCAGTTGTAACCGCTCGGATCCATGGCGGTGTATACGCCGTTGAGCCACATGCAGTCGATCTTCATGTTGGGCTTGTGGTTGCGCGGCACGCACGGCAGCATGTTCTTATTGAGCGAACCCCGGGTGATGGCGATGCTGTCCCAGGTGACGCCGCCGTCGCCGGTTGTCCATCTGTCAAGCTCGTGCACCGTGTCGACGGTCACCCAGGCCGCGGCCGAAAGGGTTTTGTAATTGGCGACCGAGGTGTCCATGAGATTGAAGGCCGTGCCGGCCGGCCTGAGCAGCTGCCTGCACAGGTAAATATTATCCGGGTTCTCGTGGTCGAAGGTGAGGCCGGCAAAAAAGCCGCTCTGCGCGCCCCGGTACGCGCCGCTGTTGATGAGCGGCCGCTTGAACCAGGAGGAGCCGGTCCAGCGCTCATACCAGTATTCGTACAGGGTGGTGCTCTGGAACGAGCAGAACAAAATCACCGGATTGTTCGTAGCGTCGTAGGCGATGTCGCAGCAGGTGTTGCTGAAACCGGCGCCGTAGGTGTACGAGTAGAAAATGGTGTCGAGCTGCGTGTTGATCACCGGCAGTTTGTCGATGGTGGTGATGACCGAATTGTCGGCGTTGTAGAAGGTCCCGTTGTTGTATTTCATGTAATAAACCGGCCGCGACTTACCGTCGCCTTCACGGTTCTGATATTCTATGCAGATATGGATCGTCGAAAGCCCGTCAGACGCGTACTTGAGATACGGCTTGTATGCGCTGCCGACGTACAGGTACAACCGCTTCTTTGCACTCCACGTTACTCCCCAGTCGTCGCTGGTGCAGAATGCCGGGCAGTAATTGTCAGTTTCTCCGGCATATTGAGTGTTGTCACGGTAGAAAATGTAGAAACGCCCCTGTGTCCCTTCGTTCTTGAGAAACACCGCGTTGCAATAGCAGTACCCGCCGTTTCCGCCCGGATAATAGGGGCCGTCCCATGAAGTGATGTCTTCCGGGTTTTTGGTAATGTATTCGGTCACCTCTCCGCCGTCGTGGCCGGTGCAGAAGATGAGCATCCTGCCGTCCGGCCGGAAGATGATGGCCGGATGGTTGTGGTCGCTGCCGTTATAGGGCATCTTCGGGGTGAAGGTCGTGAACGTATCGCCCGTCTCGTGGTCGTACCAGCCCACGCCCTTGGCGCCGGTGCTTGTGTTCCAACTCATGTAGGTGCGTTTGTGCGTTCCCTCGTAGTACACCGCCTTCGGTTCGCCGTACCAGGTCCACATGCCGTCCATGGAAATGGCGCCGAATTGTTCCCCGGGCTTGGGGATCGCCTGCGCGGGGGAGTTGACATATGCGATAAACACGGCGGCGCATGCTGACGCGAGAATCAGGAATTTATTACGTACCTTCATGAGCGCTCCTTTTATCAGGGAATAATGATCCTGTCCGCAATTGAATATTGTCCATTCTCAAATCTCAGCAGGTAAACGCCCTTTGGAACCGAAAGGGATGAAAATGCTATGAATGACGTACCGGATGCCATTCTGCGGACTAGCGGCGTGAGGCTTTTCGCGAGCTTTCCGTTGAGCGAATACAGCGTGAACGACGAGCGTTGCGGATTTACAAGAGTGAATGAGATTCCGGTCCTGCTCAAGGTAAAACCGAGGTCGCGGGAGGCGTGCGGCTGCGCGGGCTGCTTGGTGCCAACGGGTTCGAGGAACGGATACACGCGCAAGGCCAATTGATATCCGGGAGTCCCGTTGATCGGCGTCGGGCTCATGCTCTGGTAGATGCCGTTGAGCCACATGACCTCGATCTTCGTTCCGGTCTTGTGATGGCGCGGCACGCAGGGAAGGCAGTTGGTGTTCATGTAAATGGTTGAATTAGTGTTGCGGGTGATCGGCATGGTATCCCAGGTGGCGCCGCCGTCATTTGTGGTCCACTTTTCAAGCTCATGCGGATAGGCCGCAGTTGTCCAGCACGTGGCCTTGAGGTTGGTTTTATAATTTGTGTAGCTGGTGTCGGCCATGTTGAACGGCGTCGCCGACGGCTTGAGCATCTGGCGGCACAGATACACGTTGCTCGGGTTCTCGTGGTCGAGGGTGACGCCGGCGGCAAAGCCGCTCTGGCAGCCGCGGTACATGCCGCTGTTGACAAAGGGCGTCTTGAACCAGGTTGTGCCTGTCCAGCGCATGTACCAGTAGATATTAATCGACGTGTCCTTGAACATGTCCATCACGGTAACGGGGTTGTTGTTCGCGTCGAGCGCGACGTCATAACAGGTGTTGCTGCAGCCGAACCGGTTTGCGTAGAAGATCGTGTCCATGTCGTAGTCGTGCACGGGCAAGGTGGCCATGGTGGCTAGTTGCCTGCCGTTGGCGCAATAAAACGTGCCGTTCTTGTACTTCATGAAATAAATCGGCTTGACTGCCGAGTTGCCCTGGCGGTTTTCGCGCTCGACAACCATGTGGATTTCGGTGCTGTCGTCCGAAGCGTACTTGACATATGGTTTATAGCTGCCGCCGGTGAACATGTGGTACTTGCGGCTCCAGGTGACGCCCCAGTCGTCGCTGAAGCAGAAGCACGGTTCCCACACCACCGTGCCGTCAGGATATCCGCCGGCATTGTCGCGAAAGAAGAGGTACAAACGGCCCTGGGGGCCTTCTCCCTTGAGGAAGACTGCGTTGGGGTAGCAGTAGCCGCCGGCGCCGCCGGGGTTGATGGCAGTTTGCCAGGAGGTGATGTCTTCGGGATTCTTCGAAATCAATTCGGTGATGGTGCCGCCGTCATGGCCGGTGCAAAAGATGACAATCCTGCCGTCGGGCCGTGCGATGATTGCCGGGTGATTGTGGTCGTCGGCGCCGTAGGGCATCGGCGGAAGCGTGGTGACGAACGTGTCCTTTGTGTCGTGGTCGTAGTACGCGATGCCCTTGGTGCCCGTGGAGGTGTTCCATGCCATGTAGGTGCGCTTGTGCGTTCCTTCGTAGTAAATGGCCTTGGGCTCGGCATACCATGTGTAAATCGCGTCCTTTGTGATGGAGGAGAACTGCTCGCCCGGTTTCGGAATGGCCTGAGCGCTTAAACGGAAGGCTATGGCGGTGACGAGAAACGTTAATAGACAAACGGGAACAAACATCGTTCTCTTGTTCATAATTCCCCCTGCGAATGAAGAAAAAAATAGTAAAGCCCGCACGCATTCTTTCTTGTCAAAAAGAACGCGTGCCGCTTGTTGCTTCAACCTGTTTTCATCCGCAGTGTTGATCTGCCGATGAAAAAATTACCGCGCTACAATAAAGTTCTGCGAATAATAATTCGCGCCGTCAAACAGTTTTGCAATATACGATCCGTGGGCGAGCCCCATTTCGCTCCATAACGCCGAATTCATCCCCGTTCTCATCGAATGCACCTTGGCAGTCAGGTTTGCGACGCAGCGTCCCTGAAGGTTGTATACACGGAGCGTTGCCGATGCAGGGGAAGCGAGCGAAAACGAAAGACCGCTCACGAGAATGTTGAAACCCGATGCCTTGGGCTCCCGCCGCTCGAACCCGGACTTGATGGGCGTCTGGCCCGCCGCGATTTTCGTGGAATCGAAGGTGTACATTTTCACGTCCATGGAGAACGGGCCGCCCCACGTGGTGTAGGTGCCGTAATTCCAGACCACGTCGATCTTCCCGCCGGGCGTGTTGCGCGGCACGATCGGCCTGCAGTTCTTTGCCGCGGATCCTGAGGTGATCTGCCAATACGTCCACGTCGCGCCCTTGTCCGTCGTCACCCACCGTTCGAGTTCGAATACGCCGTTCACGTGCGTGCTCAGATAGACGATGTTCGGATTCACATGGTCGAGAATGAGGCCGCCGCTGAAGCCGACTTCCTGTCCGCCCTCGGTCATGGGGCCGCCGCTGTTGATGAGGAAATGATGGTTCCATTTTGCTCCGTCCCACCGGTAGTAGTAATAGCGGTGGTTTGCGCCCGACGGATCATAAATGTCGTAAACGAACACCGGATATCCGTCGGGGTCAAGCGCCACGTCCCATCCGGTGCCGATGGTGCCGCTCAATCCGTCCGGAGGGTTTGCCGGATAGTAAACGGTGTCCACCTCCGCCGTGGTGATGGGCGCGGCCGCGTCCTGGGCGACGGTCTTGATGAGCGTGCCGTTCATTTTATAGAACCCGCCGTTATAATAGTACATGAAATAAGTGGGCTTTGGCGGCGGGTTGTTCCGGTTGTCATTTTCGATAAGCATGTAGATCTTGTCTTTTCCGTTCGAGCAGTATTTGCAGTACGGCCGCATGCCCGCGCCTTCGGTGCCGCCGAAGAAATATTTTGTCGCCGTGCTCCAGGTTGCACCACCGTCGTCACTGGTATGGTAATAGGGCATTCCCGCGTCACCGCCCTCCGTTGAAGGCCCTCTGAAAAACAAGTACAGCCTGTTGTTCTCCGCGCTCAACTGGCAGACGTTCGGATACGTGCATCCGACATTAACGGTTTTTTCCGCGCCCCAGGAAGTGATGTCTTCGGCATTCGTCGAAATGCGGCTGTACCACGACGCGCCGTAATGCTCGCTGTAAAAGGTGATGATGTGACCGTTGGGGAGAATCGTCAAGGTCGTGGTGTTGTGGTCATCAAACCCGAAGCCCGTTTTCAGGTCAAAGGTCTGAATGGTTCCATTGGAATGGTCGAACGAGGCGATGGCGGCCTCGCCCGGGTTGTTGTCGGAGTGGAAAAAGCCTACATAGGTTTTTTCCTTTGTGCCCTTGTAATACACCGCCCTTGGATCATGGTACCATGTCCAGCATCCCTGCGGCGAAAGCGTGGCGCAGGACGCGCCGGTTTTGGGATACTCGGTTTGTGCGACAATGCCGTTTGCAAAGAAGGCTACCGCCAGTGCTGCGAGCATGAGCGGCTTGAAAATCCTGATCATGGGAGGTCCTTTCTTTTAAAGTGGGGGTGATGTTTTTTGGTTATTTATTTTCGATTCTGATGATATACACGCCGGGCCGTACATTGTTTCTTCCTGATGCCGCTACGGCCGACGAACGGATGATTTTTCCATCAAGTGAATATATCGCGGCTATGTTTCCCTCCTTGTCAAACACGGACAAATCGTTACCGTTGAAAAGCACTTTTTGCAATCCGTAAAGGTGTTTTGTGTTCCCCGCCGAACGAATTGTGTTAACGCCGTTTCGTGTGGAGCCGCATTTATTGACCGGCCCCCAGTCGCGCGCGCAAATCGAGTCGGCCACGCGATTCGCCCACTTGTAATCGCCGTTATGGTTGTAATGGGTGTACAATCCGTCTTCGGAGTACATGGTGAGGCTGTCGGTCGGAATCAGCACCGTGTTGGAAATGGTTTTCGCCGCGAGCTTGTTCTGGGCCATGAGGGCCCTGATCGCGCCTGCCCACGGCCCGGTGATGCTGTAATCATCGGTGGTCGGTTTCTTGGGGTCACCACCCATGACGGGATAATCGGACTGTATCAAGGGGAGATTGGGCAGTCCGAGACTGTCGCGCAGGTAGGTTATGACGCTGTCAATATGGCTGCAATAATTAATAATGCTCACATAGTTCGAGTCGCCGTTGCAATATTGAATCTCAACAATATTGAAGATCATCACCACACCCGCGAGATGGCAATTTTGTTCGAGAATTTTTCCCTGCTTCACAAACGCCTTTAGATCACCCGAGTTCGGCGGCTGGAAATGCGTAAGCTGCCACGCCGAGCCCGAGAGCTGCGCCACACCAAAATGATAGCCCGGATAGTCTTTCACCATCCGTTTAAGAAAAGGGGTCCCCGGGCTGTACTTGACAACTGCGTTGAGGGGGTTTTTCGAGTCGAAGCACATCGGGTCGATTCCGGGCTGCCAGGAATATTGCGGCGGACAAGGGTCGGCATACGTGTAGCAATTGTCGGTCATGACGTATTTCCAGGCATAATTGTCGGTGATCGTGTCCGCCGGCGTGTCCCTGCCCGACATGACGGAGTTCCCGAGAAAGAAATAGAGGTAAATCGAATCCTTGGGGAAAAACTTGCCGCCAAGCGTGAGGCCTGCCTGACCAAATGCCGAAAGCGAAAGCAGCATGATGAAAGCAACGGAATAAATCGTTTTTATTTTTCTTCCCCCGGTTTCCTTCATGTAAAAATCCTCCCCCCGCTTAATTTTATCCGGCGCGTGGCCGCCCTGCCCCGGAAGGCAGAGCGTCATGCCGGCACTATTACTTTTCTACAGCCGGTCGCACAATGTAAATACCCGGTGTAAGGTTTTGCCTTCGCACACTCGAAGATGAAAGGCCGAGCATCAATTTGCCGTTAGGTGAATAGAGGCTGAAAGATTTTCCGGCCTTTTCAAATACGGACCAGTTGGTTCCGTCGAACAGCACCTTTTGCATAAGCGGTGTATTATATGAAAGAAGCTGGCGTTGCTGAAAGGGCGAGACAGCCGTACTCATCGGCGGAATCCAAGCCCGCGCAAACACCGTGTCCGCCGTGCGTGTTCCCCAGCCGGCGTTTCCGGCCGAGTCGTAATGATCCAAATAGCCTTGCGGATCACAATTCAGGCAAATTGTCAGGCCATCGGTGGGAATAACCACAGAGTTCGATACAGTGCCTGGAACCTGGGAAATTTGCCTCATAATGCTCTTGGTCTGTGCCAGCGAGGTATCATACTGGGCCGTAGTATTGCTTTGAGCCAGAACAGGGTAGCCGGCATGAATGTAGGGCACTGTATACGAAACCCCCATATAAGACAAGCTTCCCAGGTAGGAACGCATGTTACTCACCATGGTACTGACGTTTTGTAAATAATTGCCTGTGTCCTTTAATTGAACCTCAACAGTATTAAACATGGAGACAAGGCCCGCGATGGTAACATTGGGCTTAACAACATTCGCGTATTTCATCAATGTATCATATTCCGCCTTTGTATTATTGAGAAAGTGTTGACTAAGTTCCCACCCGGAATTTGACAGCTGGATGACCCCGAAATAATAAGTGGGGTACAGTGCATGCAACGCCTTAAGAAAAGGCATGATCGGACCGCCCTTCGGATTGCCAGTAGTATTATATGCATCAGCGCATATCGGCTCTGCCGCAGGCAGCCAATCGTGGTTCGCTGGACTTACCTCATACTTCCAGAGATGAGGTTCAGAAACAAGGTCGTGGGATTTGGTGCGGCCTGACATCGCAGAATTGCCCATGTCAATGAAAAGCATGAAACTGTCTTTGGGGATAAAGTGGCCGCCTAAATTAAGGCCCGGCTGTGCATAACTTGACACGGCGAACATTGCAAGCACCGATAACAACAACGGAACCTTTTTAGTACTAAAATTAGAATACATAAGTAAATCCTTTCAAAAAAGGTTATATGTTTAATTCGTGATTATCTCAATATATCGGAAATTTGAACCCGATTCCCAAGGAAAAACCACTAAAATTGAGCCTGTCATCATAATCCATTTTTACCATTCCGCCGAGGAAAATAGGAAACGACGGGTCATTTTTTTCGATGTTGTATTGCACAATGAACCAGGGGAAGGCTTTGGTGTGAAGCGTGGTTTTGGTTACATACGCCCAAGTACTGTCGGTCTTCTGCCCCGCGACGAACGACTTCTGGTCGGCCACGGTGTCGCTTGCGTCAAGAAATGCCTGGGCGAGCGTTCTTGTGGCAAAGGGGGAGGCGGTGTTGCCCCTTGAAAGAACGTCGTAGCCGGAGAATAACTGGGTCGGATAATAATAGCCGATGCTGAATCCGTGATTTACCACTTCGGTCTTAATTCCAAAATCCGCAAACAATCCGATGCGGTCCGGCGTGACCACCCCTGCGTCGTTTTTCGCGCCCCAGCCGTCGCGTGCTACCTGGAAGGCCTTGGTATCGTAGGTGATCTCATCCGTGACCTGATCATACCCGTATTCCGAAGTTCGTATCGCAAAAAGTCCGGCGGCGTACGACGCGCCTATGTTGATAATTCCCCAATCCGGCGCAAACGCATAGCTGGCCCGCGCCGTTGCGCTGAACAGGCCGTTGCCGACCTGGTTCTCGGAAGAGAGGAATGTCGTGTTGTCGCTCATGATCGTGGAATATCCCACCGGGAAACCAAGGGTGAGCCCGGCCGAAAACAGATTTGTCGTACCCCACGACCTGCCGATATCAAGCATCAGGTCGCCGAACGGACCGGTTTTTCCTTCCGGTCCCTGTTTGATGAGAAACGGCATGCTAAGCTTGAGGTCAAGCACTTTTCCCGGATGAAAATAAAGACTTGCCAGCGCCTCGGTTGTCTTAGTGCGGAAGAGTCCGTCGTATGCGGAACCGTAAAGCTTTGAACTGTCGGCGATCATTCCCTCACTCAGGATGACATCGGCGTCGAACAATTTCCCGGGAATTCCTTTTCCGATCCATCTCAAATTCATGTCGCCCGACACTCCAAGGCTGTTTTCACCGACCTGCATGGTCTGGCTCGACGCTGCAAAAACCAACGCCACTACCGCGATGAAGGGGATGGCTTTGCAAGTATGTGATTTCATCTAACGATCCTTTCTCTTTTACCCCGGCTCGCCGTGCCGCATTACCGTTAATAGACAGGGAATTTGAATCCCACTCCAAGAGAAATTCCCGCGAAATTAAGCCTGTTTAGATATTCTAGTTTGACAATGCCGCCCACGAGTATCGGGAACAGCATATCGGTCTTTTCTAGACTGTACTGTAAGGTGAGCGTCGGGGGCGTCGATCGCGGCGTAGGAGCTTTGATCAGGTAATCCCATGTGCCGTCGCCCCTTTGACTGAGCAAAACATGTGAGGTATCACCATGGGGCACGTCTCCGGTTCTGCATGTGTCAAGATATCGCTGCGCATCCGCTCTTGTGGGCAAGCTTGTATAGGTGGTAAGCACGTCCCATATTTGCACATTTCCCTGGGCCATCGGATACGAGTAAGTAACGCAAAAGCCGTGGGTATAGCCCTCTGTTCTGATACCGAAATCCGCGAATATGCCGAGAAAGTCGGGGCTATAAACACCGGCGTCGTTTCGCGCGCCCCAGCTTTCGCGAGTGAATTCGAGGTTCTGTGTCTTTGGGGATAACGTAAGATCTCTTATTTCCCTGTTGTTGTAATCCACGGCAGTATCATAATTATATTCGGTGGTTTTTAACGCGAAAAGCCCTGCCGAGTAGGTGGCTCCGAGATTGATTATCCCTCTGTCAAGGTCAAAAGTATAACTGCCGCGAAGACACGCGCCAAACAACCCTCCGCCTAATTGATTCTCGGATGCAAGCGGGTCTTTGCTTGTATTCATGATGGTGGCATACCCTGTCGGGATGACAAGAGAGAGGCCGGTTTGGATATTTCCCGATGTGCCTAATTTGCGGCTAACATCCAGTAGAAGGTCTCCAAACCCTCCGGTATTTGTGCTGTTTCCTTCTTTGAGCAAAAAGGGCATGCTCAATTTGATGTCCATTATCCTCGGCGGGTGATAAAACACGCTAAGCAATGCGGTAGTGGTTTTAAGGCGGAGCCTCCCGTCGTATGCGGAGCCGCTTATGAGTGAACTGTCCGAAAGCGTCCCTTCGCTCATGATGAGCTCGGCATCGAACAACGTTCCGGAAACGCCGTTGCCGATCCATTTCACGATGACATCGCCTGTCGCGCTTCCCGCGCTTGATCCGCATCCGCCCACGGCGGACCAGGGCATCATGGTGCTTGATATGTGCGAATGAAGACGGCTGTGTCCAAAAGCCACGATGCAGACGGCGATGCTAGCCGAAGCCAGTATTGCAAGGAGCTTCTTTGCCACGTCTTTCATTCTCATTCCTTAATAGGTAATAAGCCGGAGAATAATTCTTGCCTTAAAAAGAGCGTCCATGTTTTTTGTTTCAATAATACCACTAAATATTTGTTCAGGCAATAGTTATATATTAATAATTACAGGAAAAACATTCAAGGACTTCTTCTGCCCTTGAATAATTTATTAAATATTTGTAAAAGTGACCATGTATTTTTTCTTACCCCTAGTAAGATAAAACCGCGTTTTTCCGCGCAGGATATCTCATTGATTATTAAGTAATTATTTGCTGCGGTATAATTTGTGGAAACCAGGAATTGTCAGCCGAATCCGGTAAGATTGTAATCCGACTTTATTTTTTAATAAAAGTTGATTAATTTCCAAAGAATAATCTAGAGATATGTTCGCAAAAAAAAATATTAATATATAGTTTAAAATAAAACGTCTTTTAAAATCAACTTGTTACAACTAAATATGTTCGCAGAAAATAGATGAATTTATAAAAAAGATATTTCTTTTTAATGGTTTTATGATTATATTTATTTTGGTATGAGTTCAAAAAACATAAAAATATTTGAATACACCGATTACCGTTTCTTTTTAAAGGATTATTATTCTTTTCAAAAGAAGAATAACCGCCGTTTTTCATACCGGTCTTTTGCCATTCAATCCGGCGTTGCTCCCAGCTTGTTCAAGGACGTTGTATCGGGCCGGCGGCAGCTCACGCTTAAGGTCATGGAAAAATACGCCGCCGCCATGCAGATGTCTCCGCGGGAGCAGAGTTATTTTAAGGCCCTCGTCGAGTTCGTGAATGCAAAAAACAACCAGAAGAAAAACGAGGCCTTCGGCCGGATGATGCAGCTCAGGCGGCACATTCCACTGACCTTTCTCGACGAAAAACAATATGAATTTTTTTCCAATTGGTATTACAGCGCGATTCGCGAACTGATCTCGCTGCCCGAGTTCCGCGAGGACCCCGAATGGATCGCCAAGGCAATTACGCCGCCCATCACCGCGGGCCAGGCCAAAAAGGCCCTTGAGGTACTTTTACATCTGAAGCTCGTGAACAGGAACGCAAACGGAAGGCTGGAGCTTTCCGATACGGTGGTTTCTTCGCGGACTGAAATGAATTCAATGCTGCTGAGGAATTTCCACCATTCCATGATCCAGATCGGGCAGGAGGCGCTTGAGCGGTTCGATCCGCAGGAAAGGGAAATCAGCTCGCTCACCCTCGGCGTTTCCAATGCGAGTTTTGAAAACATCAAACAGCGGATAAAAAGCTTTAAGGAAGAAATTCTGAATGTGGTGGTTGAGGACAAGACCGATTCGCAGACCGTTTGCCAGCTCAATTTCCAGCTGTTCCCGCTTGTCGCAAAGGGAAAAAAGCAGCCTCCTGCGGATGTAAACCCAGAAAATCCCAAGGTGGTATGATGAAACGAATATTCCTTTTTTCCGCTGCAATTCTCACCGAGGTGGGCCTCTGCATTCTCATGCATTGTTCGTCGCAGCGCATTGCGGGCACTGGGTCTTCGGCGGGCAACGGCAGGGTGGAATGTTTTGTGACCGACAGCACGGGCGGCGGCTGTTCCGGTTTGGAGGTGGTTCTCAAAAGGATCTCGATAACCGGCCACAACGATTCCGTCATCGGGGAATGGACCACTTCAACGGATATCAACGGCTTTTGCGGGTTCGACAGCCTTCCTGCGGGGAGTTTTGTCGCGGGGTGTCAAATAAAAGCCCTTGGTGTCGTGGCGATGAACTCAAAGGTCCGATCCAATATGGATTCCACGATTACGCTGAACCTCAACCGGCCGATCGTCTATAAGGGGCGCCTCCTTTTGGCCGCGGGAGTAGATTACCGGACGGTTTCGGCTTTTATACCCGGCATGCTGGCGCCCGCCGGCATCGATTCAAACGGGTTTTACGTTTTGTCAAACGTCCCGCTGGGACAGAACGACATCAGCTTCCGGTATGGCGCAATTGTCAATTACCTGCCGGTGAGCGTCGATAAGGCGACGGGCGATACGCTGTTTGTCCGCGACGCTGTGTTCGCGCAGGATGGGTCTCAGGCAAGTGCAACGTATAGCTTCTACCAAACCACCCTGCCCCGGACCTATGCGGTCCTTTTCAAGGACTACGACACGCTTAATACGCCTTCATGGTATGCTGGGAAGGATTTCTCTTCAGTACAATATTACAAAGTGGTGAATGGATCCCTTGTCGAAGTTGATGCCGTGGGAAATCCCTTTGTGATCCTCGACAATTTCGATGACGGAGACAGCCTCACGTGTATCAACCCGATAACGGGCCACAGCGGATGGCAGGTGGTGACGGACGCCAAGGACGGCGGCACCACGAAACTGCTTCCCGACAGCACGGCGTGGCATTTTCCAAGGGCGATCACCGACGTCAACAGTTACAGCGGAAAGAGTTTGAACATCACGTTTCTGATGGGCACCACTCCTCCGACGCTTGCGCCTTATTCCTACATCACCTGCTCGGTCTCTCCGCGCGGAAGCGGCTATCTCGACCTTACCCCTATGACGGAATTTTCATTCTTCTGCAAGGGCAAGAACAGGATACGGGTGGTGTTCCGTTCCCATAAAGCGCTCGCAAACTATGCGCCGGGCGACTGGTGGGGCCAGATGAGCGTCGTGTTGACTTGCCCGCCGGATTGGCAGAGAATTTCGATTTTGCCAAGCGACATAAAGGCCCCGGCGGGATCGAAGCAGGCGGCCGACGGTTTGACCTGGCCTGCGGTGCGGGACAGTATTGACAGAATAGAATTCGCGGCATGGATGAACGCTGGCGATACGGTGGTGATGGGCCTGGACGACATCGTCATCCACGGTGTTTCCGACGAGGATTTCAAATGAGGCAGGAAGCATGCGCTCATTTGAGTATTTTTTCTTGAATGGCACAGCCCGCGCGTTGTCACTACGTTCCATAAGGTTAGGTAGTTGCGCTGCGCGCTTTTTATTATGCCATTTGCCTTTTCCCCGCTACTTGGGGCGGCATTTTTCAATATTCGCTCATCCTTGATAAAGAGGAGATCAGAAGCATATCATACTTAACCGATTTAAGAACACCGCTGGCGTCGTCAAACTGCGGCTCGGCAAAGGAGAGTACCTTTTGATAATAGAGAATAACCGGAAGACCGGGACGCTCAGGTTCATTTTCCCGTAATACGAAGAAAGAGACCCCCGATGACCATAAAATCCTTTTTGCTTTCCGTACTGTTTGCCGCATGCATGACGGCCCAGGCCGCGGGAGCAGGCGGATGGAAGCTGTTCTGGTCCGACGAATTCGACAGCACAGGATTTTTGGACCCGAATAACTGGTGGGTCCGCGTTGCCAGTCCGGGCTGGGTCAACGGCGAGCAGGAGGCATATACGGCCGGCCACGACCAGGCAAACGCGAATATTTTCGTGAAGAACGGCTGCCTCATCATCGAGGCGAGAAAAAGCGGCAGCGACATCACCTCGGGACGCATCGAGGGAGAAAACTTGCAGAATTTTGAGTACGGCCGTATGGAGGCGCGGGCGCGGCTCCCCCTATCCAAAGGAATGTGGCCCGCGTTCTGGATGGAGGGGTGGGATATCAACAAGGGGGCGGGATGGCCGGGCGCCGGCGAGATTGACATAATGGAAGGTAAAGGCAGGCTGCCGAGCTGGACGTCGGGTGCGTTCCACTGCTCCGCCGGCGGGCCGGCGGGCAACTACACCCTGCCCGCGGATGTGCCGAATTTCCACGACGCGTTCCATACGTTCGCCATCGAATGGAGCCAGGATTCCATCCGGTGGTACGCCGATACCGTGAATTTCCTCACCATGACGAAGTCGCAGATTCCTACTGCGCCCATCAACAAGAATTATTTCTTTCTTGTCAATCTTGCCGTCGGCGGCGGGTTCGACGGCAACACCGACGCGACGACCATTTTTCCCGAAAGCCTCATCGTTGACTACGTGCGCGTGTATCAATGGGACCCGAATGTGGGAACAGGTGCGGGTCCTGCAAAAGCGCCTTCCCTGGGAGTAAAGCTCGCGGAAGAAAAAACTTGTTTTACTGTTTCGCTTCCCTCGTTCCAGCGCTACGCCTGCCGCGTGGTATCGGTCCAGGGTAAAGAAGTGATTTCACGAAACGGTTTAGGGAAGTCATTTAAAATGGAAACCGGCTCTTTAGCGCCGGGTGTCTATTTGATAACCATACACGGTGGTTTCGGTGTGTTTACCGAGCGTTTGGTGGTGCGGTGTTCGTGAGCAAGTCTGTTACGGATAAGAGAAACAGCGAAGAAAAATGATGTAGTGTAAAAAGGCCGCCGTATGTGATTGTCCGGTTTAACTGCCCCCCCTCACAAAGCAGACCGGGCACACATGCGGCGCGCCTCTTTATAAAAATCAATTGGCTGGAGTGATTTTTTATTAAAGCATCGTGAAAATAATCGTATATTTTGTTATATTAAGTTATCGTGGGGAGAAAGGAGAAATCACTGATAAAGGAATCTAAGAATATGAACCAGGTAAGGTTAGATTGTTTTTACAAAATTAACCCATTTTTTTAAAGGGGGATAGGATGAAAAAAAATTTAATGTTGGCTATGTCGGTTCTTTTTGTTGGCGCCGCCAGCATTTATGCCCTGCCCGCCAAGGTCGCGGGCTGGGGACTTGCGTGGTCCGATGAATTCAACGGCACCGCGCTGGATACGGTAAACGCCTGGAGTTACGACACGACGTACCCGGAGCCTAACGCTGAACAGGAACATTATACACGCGGCTGCGTTGAAGTGAGCAACGGCACTTTGAAAATTTGGTCCAAGTTAAACACGTATGGGGTTCAATACGCTTCGGGCCGCATTGATACCCATGACAAGAAGATTTTTACCTACGGTTACTTTGAAGCCGCCATCAAGGGCCCTGTGGGCTCCGGGACCGGCGCAAATGCAAACGGCCCTTGCTTGTGGTCCGCCGTATGGCTTTTAGGCAACAGCATCAACCACGGCGTTGCATGGCCGACCTGCGGCGAAATGGAATTGTATGAACAGAGAACGGGCCCGCAAACGTATGGCGGATCTCCGGGCGATGATTGCTTTATCGGGACGTGCCATTACGGGAACGGCGGCGGCGGGCCGGTTTATAACAGCAAGCAATACAACTACACGCAATGCCTGTGCAATGATTTTCATAAATATGGCATTCTGTGGGATTCAACGTATGTGGAATACTACTTTGACGACCAGGTGTACTGGCCGGAGGGAAGCACTCCAAGTATACTTCAATCGATAAATTATACGGCGTTCCATGCGCCGTTTTACTGGATCATCAACTCCGCGATAGGCGGCAACTATCAGGGGCAGAACATCAACACATCGACCTTCCCGTTGCATATGGACCTTGATTATGTCAGGGTGTACCAGAAGTCGGTAAAGAATATTGCATACGAAAAACGGCAGGAGGTGGCGCGTACCTTTACCCTTGTGAACCCGGCATCGGCCAAGCTCAGAATTTTTAACGTCCAAGGCAGGATGGTCGCCGATTATACCGACAGGGTGAGGATGATGGCGCCAGGCGAAAATGCCATGAAGGCGATACCGCTCGCGCTGTTCAACGGCACGTATGTTGTGCGGTTGCTTGACAACGGCAAAACGGCTTCACATCTGCTCGTGGCCGCCCGGTAAGCGGCAAATATTTTTCAAGTCCGCATACCCTCTGACCAGAAAAAGTCAGGGGGTATTTTTTTTAAGAGGAAAATCCCCTTTACAGGAGGACAGTGCGGCGTTTGATTAATATCCGGAAAAAACCACTATGATTGCTTTGAATGATTTGTTGTCCCGGTTTCTCGGCACAGGGGAAAATGGTCACTCGATGAATTGAATAACATTAGCAATATTTCTTCCGGTAAAAATAAATATAGTGTCAAAAGAACAAAATTTTGTTATATTAAACAGGCCAATTTGAAAGAAAATCATTGGAAGATCTTGCTTCATTGCAAAAATTGGGGGATGTCATATATGAATTTTAAGAAAAAAGGGAGGTGGATAAAGAAAATTCAGGCAGAGGTCAATGAAGTTGGCAAATGAAGAAAAATGCAGATTAAAAATGCAATGACAACCTACACCATCTATGTAAAGGGGCAACAATGAAAAAGACGATCGCATTGATTTTTTCCGTCCTTTTAATTTTTGCCGCATCGGTTTTCGCGGCCCCGCCCGCCGGTTACGATCTATTATGGTCCGACGAATTCAATGGTACCTCGCTTGACACCTCACTCTGGACCAACGACGTCGGTACCGGTGTCAACGGATGGGGAAACCAGGAACTTGAATATTATACCGACGGCGCGAACCTGCAGTTTGACGGCAGCACCGTGGCCATGATCGCCAAAGCGGAACCGATGGGCGGCGCCAGCTATACCTCGGCCCGTTTCACGTCGCAGGGGAAAAAGTTTTTCACCTACGGGTATGTCGAATGCAAAATGAAGGCCGCGAAGGGATTGGGGCTGTGGAACGCGGTCTGGATGCTGGGCGAGGACTTCCAGAATCCAAATGTTCCCGGAACCTCAACGCCCTGGCCGCAGTGCGGCGAGGTGGAGCTCTACGAGCAGAGGACGGGCACGCAGCAATATGAAGGGTGCATGGGCGATAATTATTTCATCGCCACCTGCCATTACGCGGCGAACGGCACCGGCGGACCGGTGTACAATTCCCAGTCGCATTGCAATCCGTCGTGCTTGTGCGACGATTATCACATTTATGCCGTGCAATGGGACGAGCAGAATTTCACCTATTTCTTTGACGGCGTGCAATTCTGGCAGTACCCGATCACGGCAAGTTACCTCACGTGCTTCCACGGCGACATGTTCATGCTCGCCAACATGGCGGTCGGCGGAAACTACCAGGGCAACAGCATCGACGCCGCCACGTTTCCCGCCACCATGTACATCGACTACATCAGGGTGTACCAGAAGAGTGCCGGCGTAGCCAAGGACGTCAAGAAACAGGCGGCGCAGCATTCTTTCACCCTTGTCAATCCCGCAACGGCGCAGCTCAAGGTTTTCGACCTGAGCGGAAGACTGGTGGGGGATTTCACCAGCAGGGTGCGCCAGATGAAGGCCGGGGACAACGTGATGAAGATGATGCCCGCCGTGCTTTCGAACGGCGCCTATGTGGCGCGGTTGATTGACAACGGCAGGACTGTTGCGCAGAGACTTGTCGCCGAAAGATAAGAAAATTAGGATTGTTCGGTAAAAACCTCCGGCGCTTTCTGCCGGAGGTTTTTTATTCGTCGATCATTTGATTGCGTGGCCTACTTCGAAAACACCAGCCTGATGGTCTTTATAAACTTCGTCTCGCCATCGTCCGCGTCGTTCGCCTTGAACCTGCAGAAGTAAATGCCGCGGGAAAATTGGGAGGCGTCCCAGGTGAACTGGTATTCGCGGGCGGCCTCGGTGAGTTCGAGGGGCCGATCGATGAACCTGCCGATGGCGTTGTAAATGTCAAGCGTGACGTGGGAGGCTGAAGGCAGCCCGTATTTGAAAATCACGGACTTTCCCATCACCACTGCGTCAGCCAGAGAAAAATCCTTTGGGATGGCCGGAGAAGCGGCAGCCTGCGAAGCGGGCGGGGGCCCGATCTTTCCAAGCACGGCGAGGGTGTCAAGCGGTGTGACGCAGTTGCTCTTTACAAGAAATAATGCCGAATAGACGCCGGCCTTTTTCGGAAAAAACCTGACCGTATCAAGGCAGGAATCGCCGGGAGCAAGGTCGCTGATCGCCGAAAGGGTGAACATGCTGTCCCAAATGAAGTCGCCGGTACCGAGGCGCGTCACCTGTGATACGCGCAGCGTGTCGTTGCCCGCGTTCTTAAGCAGGACCGTGCGGAACGCCGGTTTAGTTGGATCGGCAAGTTCGAACACCACGGTATCGAGGCTTTTTGTCAAACGCGGCGATAGCCCCTCGCCAAACACCCTTATCGTGTCCGGGCTTGACGCCGCGTTGCTCAGGTAAACTACCAGGCCCGAATCGGGGGCTCCTGTTTTAGGGGTGAACCGCAGCGTGTCCTGGAGGGAATTCCGCGGGGGAATCCTTATTGCTTGTAAATGCCGGGTAAACGCGGCTGAACTGAGAACCACCAAGGAGACCGCCAGGGTGTCGCTGCACCCGTTGTACAGCGTGACGATGCTGTCGCGCGAAGCACCGAGCGGGACCTTTCCGAACGATAATCGGCTCGCGCTGATGTCGAGCAGGCCCGAGTCGGGCACCCCCGAGACCGGGCCGGAACAATCGCTTTCGTAACCGGCGCTGTCGAGCACCGAGACGCAAAAACTGTAGGTTTTCCCGTTGGTGAGTCCGCTGATGGTTGCCGTGGTGTCAATTGCCGAGCGCGTGGAATCGAACTTGGCCGCCGCGCCGGTCCCTGAGGCGGAGTAGATGAGATAGCGCATGACATCTGGCTCCGGGCTGCGGTTCCACGCCAGCGTTATTAAGCCGTTGCCGCGTTTGGCCGCGAAGCCGGAAAGCGGCGAGGGCTTGTTGGTGAACGACCATCCGGCATTGCCCAGGCTGTCGGCCGAATTGAACGCCGCGCCTTTCTGGCGGCCCGCCAAGCAGTTTTTGAGCACCGCATACCGGGCTATGAGCGCGCCCCCCGCGTTGACCGTGCATGCCGGCGCATTCGTAAAGGTGCAATAGCGCCTGAGGCTGCCGCTCACCGAAATGGTTCTGCCCGCCTCTATCCTGAAGCCGGCCGAAGCGGCGATGGTGGAGTCGGTTCCATTGACAAGAAGGAAATCGTTCTCGGGCAGGACGGAGTTCCCCCTGAAGTCAAGAGCGCCGGCCGACTGCGTGAAGTTCCTGCACCTGACCGCCGAGGCGAGCGACAGCGTGCCCTTGCCGGAATGAACCAGGTCGGCAAGTGGCAGCGGCGCCGTGAGGGTCTGCGTGCCGCTGTCGCGCGAGAAAACGATTTTTGCGTTGTCGCGCGCGTAGTTTGAAAGTCCGAAATTTCCCTGGAACGTCCATGCGCCGTTTCCCATGTAGATGCCCCCCTTGTCGGGCCCTGAACCGAGCGCCCTGGCGTCGGCGGAATCCGCGACGGCAAGGCCGGCGCCGTTCTGGCGGAAATCGAACACGGCACTGTCGCCGCCTTTGCCCCATTCGAAGGTGCAGTACCTGACAAGGTGGGTGCCTGCCGCCGCGATGATGCGTGCGCCTCCGCCTGAGGGCAGCGCGGACAGAACAAGCCGGCCGATGGTCTGGCCGGTGCAGGAGAATATTGAAACGGGGGAAGTCGAGCCGGCTCTCACCACCACCGGCCCTGTTCCGCAAAAAAGTCCGCTCAGTCCGGTGAACAGCGCGTTTCCGGTGATGATGAGACTGTCGCTTCCCGTTGCGAGCGTGCCCCCGATGGCGGAAAATCCGGAAAGCGCGCATTTACTCGCGCCGAAGTCAAAGGTGCCGCCGGAAATCCAAAGCTTTTTCGCCGTGCACGGCCCGGAAAGCGTCACGGTGCCGTTGCCGGACTTGATTAGGTTGGGGTGCAGGGCATTTTTCTTCGGGACAAAAATCTGGGTCCCGCCGGAGCCGGTGAACGACAGGGTGCCGTTTCCGGGAACGAGCGTGTCGCATCCGGAAAGGTCGACCGAGTCAGCGCCGACGGCAAGCGTCGAGGTGCCGAAATCGAGTCCGCCGCCGGTGATCGCCAGGTGCGAGGCGACGGTGTGCGAAAGGGCGGTTCCGAGGCGCAATACCCCGCTTTTCACCGCGAGCCTGTTGCACGAAAATCCGTTGGCGATGACGCTGGTTCCCGCGTTCCCGCTCTGGATGATTGACGGAAACACGGCGTCGGTCTTGGGAACATAAACCTGCGCCGCTTTTCCGCCGAACTCGATGCCGCCGTCGTCCTGGCGGGGCGGTTGCGTCGAAAGCCGCGACAGGTCGGCGGTGTCGCCGGTGAACACGAGCGCGGAGCCGCCGAAACTGATGCCGCCGCCGCTGGCGGAGAGTGCGCCGGAGACCATGGAGAACGGCGCCGCGGGGTTTTCCCCTAAATCAAGAAGTCCGGAGCGGATGGCGAGAGTGTCCACGCCCACCCGCGCGTCCTTTTGCGCGTTGATCTGGCAGCTCCCCGAACCCATCACGACGAGCTTTACAATATGGCTGTTTCCGTCGAGCCGGAGCTCCTGGCCGCCCGCGCCCGCCATCTCGAGCCTTATGCCGCCATGCACCGAGAGATTGTCGAGATAGACGCACCCCCGTGCGCGGAGGAGCGACGCGGACGAGGTCCCGAACTCAAGCGTGTCGTTTCCCGCAAGCGAGGACCCCTTGACAGAGTCGACAGACGCGAAAAAGCCGTTAAGGTCGAATTTCCCCCCGTAGACGAGGAGGTTCCCCGCGGCGAGGTTGCGCGACAGCAGCGTGGTCCCTCCGGCGCCGCTCTGGACGATGGCGGGGTGAACCTGTCCCGATTTCGGGATCAACGCCTGCGGCGTTATTCCGGCAAATTCAATGGCGCCGGAGCCGGGAACGAGCGTACCGGCACTTGACAAATCGAGCGTGTCTCCGTTAAACCTGAGCGTCGATGATTCAAAATTGATCACCGCGTCGCTTGCCGTCTCCAGGTCATTCACATTGTGGATGAGCGCCTTTCCAAGGGAGAGCGTACACGCCGGGGAAACGGTCACCGTGTCGGCGACAATCCCGGAGACTGCCGCCTGCATTTTGCCCTTGGCAACGACAAGGGAAGGGATGGAGGTATTGCTTTTGGGGATAATCGTGACAAAGGATTTTTGAGCCTCGCAGATCAGGGCACCCTTTACCTGAAGAGAATCGAGAGCGCTGAAATCCGCAAAGGCGCAAACGGTAAGGCGATGGGAGAGGGGAATGTTCAATCCGCCATGGGACGAGAGGAGCACGTTTACCGTGATGCTGGCCGAGTCGACCATGGCCAGCATGCCGGATTTTATTTCCAGCGAGTCGATGAAAATGCCCTGGCCCGAGGCTTTCGACAAAGCGGCGCCGCCCGTTCCCGCGAGAGCAAGCAGGTGGATGGTCTGGGAGTCTGGAGAGAAAACAACCTGCTGCACGCGGCTGCCGGCAAGTACCAACGCGCCCTTTTCGCAGGAAAGCCAGCGGACTCCCGACAGGTCGGCGCCCGCGCCGGTAAGCACAAGGCTCGAAGAGCCAAGGTCGAGGCCGCCGCCCGCGGCCTGCACATTTCCAATGCGGTGCACAAGGCTGTCGCCGCACAGCAGCGCTCCTGAAACGATCCGCAGCGTGTCGGCGGTCATCCCGTTGACAAAACAGCACACCGAACCTTTCGGTCCGCACCGCACCGTTACGCCGGGGAAAAAGACGCCGGCGCCGCCGCCAAAGAATTTTTGCTGGCCGGCACCTTCAAAGGAAAGGCCGCCTCTTCCGTTTCCGGATGAAACGGATCCACCGGTGCGGAAGTCCGCGGTGTCTCCGGTTATGGCAAGGGTGTGGCCGTTGAAATCAAACTGCGCCGCATATTCCCTGCGGAAGATGATTTTCGCCACCGACGCGTCTAGGTCAAGGCCGCATGACGCAAGGATCGAGCTTTTATTGCCGAATATCACCGTATCGCCGACGGCGGGCGGTCTGCCGGCGCTCCAATTGGTGCCGTTGCTCCATACCGTATCGCCCTGCTCCGGGCTTATCCAGAAGATAGTGCCGGAAAATGACGCTGGAGCGGCAAAAACGGTGACAATCGCTGCGGTAAGCAGCGCTCTGCGCAAGGGCAAAAGCAGGAGGGCGGATTTTCTATTTGTCTGCATTATCAAATTCTATTGATCTCATGTCTTCAATGAAAACAATAAGAAAGATTAAATGACCCGGGGAGAAGAAAATGGAATTTGAAAAGAACCGGCCGGCATGTTTAAAAAAAGGAAGAAAAATTCTCCCCACCTTTTTATCAAGCATATCTTCGTTTCCATGATACGCTTAGGTGGGATCCCAATCCGCCCCCCGAATAATTAATATAAAGAAAAATGACAAAAATTGCGTTTTATTTAAAAAAAGTTGCAACCGGGTTAATCGCGTAAATTTCTCTTGATAAATGAAAAAAGGCATTGAAAACCCTTCAATGCCTTATACTGAAATAAGAATAAAGAAAAATAATTATTGGATTTAGAAATATTTAATCTGGTAAATACCCTTTGAAAATTCCGCTGGCATCCTAAAGGTTTTATTATTCGCACTTGTGCCGCGGAGAAAAGTTAAAACCTTTTTTCCCTGGATTGTAAAAAGGTCGGCACCCAAAGCATGATCGGGCAGAATTATAAAACTGTGATCGCCGGGTAGATAACAGAAAATCCTTGTATTATTTATACCTGAAATTTTTTCGGCCTTGATAAGGTTTACCGCGGATGTCGGCGCGTCGTATCCCCATGCCTGTACCTCGGCGAATGCGCACCATTTGTTCTCATTATAGACCAGGTTGGTGATGGTAAGGCTGTTGGTGACACGGCTTGAAAAGGTGAATGGCTGGCCGATGGAGACCGAATCGGGATGGATGGCCACCGTGCTGCTGTCGGAGAACACGAGCGTGGCGTCCTTCCACCAGCTGTCGTGCGGAAAGTCATGGCGGATCCAGATGACCACTTTGTCAAGCTGAACGTCATGGCCGAAATCAACGCGCCACCACAGGCCGGCGATCATCTGCGGGCCCCATGATCCGCAGTTGGGCAGGCTGCCGTGGCACATGTTGCCCGTTCTCCCGTCAATGGCGTTGAGGGCGAGAAAGGTGGTGTCCGGAGCGCACCCCGCGGGAGATGACGGCTCGCAGGGATATTCGCTGTTCGATGACGCGTGGGGAAAGCCGTGTCCTGCTGTCCGCACATCGTTGGGATTCAGGGCGACGTTCATATACTGTCCGAATGTTTGTACGCATAGACAAATGGTAATCCCCATTGTCAACGAAACAATTTTTTCTCCGATTTTCATTTTCAGCTCCTTAAAATAAGTACATCAATAAAATAAGCTTTTTTATTGAAAAAGCAGAAAAAATTTACGCTGTTATCTTAAAAAATGGTGTTTATGCGTTAAAATGATCAAAAAAACCGTCCCATCGATATTTTTCCGCTTTGTATAAAATAAATTTTATTTATATTTATAAACTTGCAGGCCGTAAAAATGGAGGCATGCGGCATTGCGGCATGAATTAAAAGTCTCCAATTACTTTTTATTTATAAGGGAGGGGTATGCGTAAACTTTTTCTCGTTCTGTGTGTTTCTCTTTTGACCGTCTCGGCGATCCATGCTCAAACGAACCTCGTTGCGAACGGTGATTTCTCGGCCCCGCTTGGCCCCGAATGGATCGTTGGAAACTGGGGCACGGGGTACAGCTCTTACGGGATCTCAAACGGCGTTTTCCATTTGACGGTAACTGCAATCGGCGCGGCGGCCTGGAACGTTTTCTTCTACCATTTTGAGGACATCAAACTCACCGGCGGTGCCAATTACATTTATTCATTCACTTCACACGCTACCGCCGCCTGCTCCGTCTCCACCCAGGTGAAGACCGTCGGCCAGCCGCCGAATGCGGCGGTTTGGTTCTCAGATTCCGCGGTGATCATCGGCGCCACCGACTCAACTTACTCCTTTCCCTTCTCGCCCACCGCCGACGACGATTCGGGCCAGGTCAATTTCTCACTCGGGTTCGGCAATGTTCCCCTCAATCAAACGATCTACATAAAAAACGTGTCGATAACCGAGGTTTCGTCGGGTATCGTATCAGGCAAACAGGCAAAGAAATCATTTGAATTTGTGCGCATGAACGGGAACCAGGTGACGGTCACTCTGGCCAATCCTGCAAATGCCGAAATGAAACTTTTTTCACTTCGGGGTGTCCAGATCGCAGACTATTCTGCGGTACTGAGGTCCATGAACGCTGGTTCGCATCAGATCAATTTAGGATCGCTCCCGGTCTGCAACGGCATTTATCTGTTAAAAGTCAATAACGGCGTTCAGACCGTGTCAAAAACCGTCACGTTGACCAAGTAGCAATTGTTCGAGGGTTTAAAAAAAGGGGCTGATGCCCCTTTTTTATTTTTTTCGCCGGCATTGTAAAGCGCGCCGTGCGATATCTTGGCCTGAAAGCGGGCAATCATGTATTTTAATCACCCGGCAACCGTTTTTTTACATGTGCGCTATTGCATGTTCGTGCAGGGGAGGAATTTTTGGAGATAAAATACAGCAAGAAAAAACAGGAAATCAGAAAAGACGCGTTCCTTGATTTTGTCGGGCAGGCACGGCAGTTTATCGATGCGAAAAGCAACACCCTCCTCGCGGTGGGCATTGCCGTGTGCCTGGTGGTGGCGGGCTTCGGCGTGTATCGGTATGTGAGCAAGACAGGCGAAGTACAAGCCAAGGACGCTTTTGGAAAAGCGATGGTCTCCTATATCAACGGGGACGACAGGAACGCAGTTGAAGGATTTAAAAATGTCGTTGACAACCACAAGAATTCCCCGCAGGCGGTGTACAGCGCCTACATCCTGGGAAACATCATGCTGCGTCAGGAAAAAATTGACGAAGCCGTACAGTGGTTCAAATCAGCCGTCTCCGCCAGTCCGAAAACGGGGTTTGTGGGCGCGGACGCCTATGAGGGCCTGGCTGCCTGTTACGACGCGAAGGGCAACCGCGAGGAGGCGCTCGACTGCCTTAAAAAGGCCCTTGCCGATTCCCGCATACGATACCGTTTTCCGTCCCTTGCATGGAAGGCGGCCCTGGTGAGCAAGGAACTTGGCCGTGATGAGGACGCGAAACGGTACTGCCAGCAGATTGTGGCCGACACGATTTCCCAGGCTGCGGCGTACCGCCAGAAGGCCGAAAATTTTATCGTCGAGATCGATGCTCCCCGGTCTAATTGAACGGTCCAGCACCGCCGTTGATGCATCGCGCGCCGTGCAGGGGAGTGTATTTGATGAAAAGAGATAATGGAAATCCGAACGGGTAATTGAGCGTTTTTGCTCGAAACAGGAGGAACAGTGATGGAAGTTCTTATTCTTGACGAACTGAAAAGCCGAAAAAACAAGCTGGTTGAATCCCTGGAAAAACGCCGGTACAAGGTGGTGCAATGCGGCACGAGCAACGATCTCCTGAACGCCGTCGGCCATTCGCTTCCCGGCCTTATCCTGCTCGATTACGATACCTGGCACCGCGGTCGGTCGATCACCGGGTATTTCCAGATCGGAAAAAAAATAGAGCATGTGCCGGTGGTGTTTTACAATGCGCCTCCGAATTTTGTCGCCCTCAACGACAGAAACCGGCACGAAAAAGACTATGCCCTGCAGAAGCCCTCGGAAGTTGATGCCATCGTAGAAGCGATATCGCACACCCTGTAACGGGGGATACGGATGGCCATCCGTTCCAAAACCACGCTATTCCTCGCCGAGCGTGACAGCGGCGGCGTCATTCATGTCGCCAATATAAAGGGCGGGGTGGGAAAATCCACCGTCGCCACCAATCTCGCGGCGGTGTTCGCGAAAAAGGCTCCCACGCTCCTCATCGACCTTGACGTGCAGGGGAGCGCAACCGTTGCACTCGGCAAGGACCCTGCCGGCGTGAAGCTTTCGTCGTGGCAGCTGTTCAGGCGCAGGTTTTCACCGGCCGGCGCGGCGCTCCCGGCGGATCCGTCGGCCGCAAAGGCCCGCGCATTCCTGCGCCGCACGGAAGCGTGTCTTTTTTCGCAGGTGGTGGGGAGCGGGGAGGTGAGGCGGCTTGCCCTGACCGTCCGTCCGGGCCTCGATCTCATCCCGGCGAATTCCGATTTATTCAAACCCGTGTTCTTTTTCCATCTCCAGAATTTTCTGTTCAACCTCGAGCTCTGCCGCAGCACCTACACCTACATCGTCATCGACACGCCCTCGGTGTGGAACTCCCTTACGAAAAGCCTGTACACTAAATGCAGCCTCAACCTGATTCCGGTGACGCTCAACGCGCTCGCCACCAAGAGCCTCAAGGATTATTTCCGTAATGTAAAGAAGATGGCGCAGAAAAACCCATCGGTGCGCGTGCGCATTGTCAAGAACGAGGTGTTCGGCAGGCAGGACTCGAAGATAAAGGGCAAGACCCGCACCATGAGCGAGAACCGCAAGTTCCTCGACGGCCTGAGCGAAGAGGTGCAGATCAGGACGCAGACGGGCCTTTCCATCATCCCGCAGTCGGTGATGTTCGACCTCGAGATTCCGGAATCGGCGGGGATCCGCGACGCCCAGGACGAGGGGAAAACGCTGAACGAACTTCACCAGTACGGCGCCGCGGCCAGGGCGTTCGACGAGCTCGGCCGCATGGTGCAGTACGTGCTCAACAGCCCGCCCGCGAAATCGCCGCGGCCGCTGTGGCGGCGGCTCGCCGCGCTCCCGCCGCTTGTTCCCCGGCTCGCTGCCGCCTGCATGGTGTTTGCCGTTCTTTTACTCAACATTCCCGCGACCAACGAACCGGCGCCGCGGCCCGTGGCTCCGCAGCAGCTGATCGAACCGGTCCGGCCGCTCATTGCCCATGCGTTCTTGCCCGGCGAGTCGCTTTACAAATACGCAAAGTTCATCATCTGCCGGTACCGGGCGATGGTCCCGGCGCAGTCGGAGGTGCGCGAGTACGCGCAGGAAGTGATTGACGTGTACAACCGCACGAGGCTGCCGGGAGAACGGAAGATAACGGGAAGCGACTGGGTGCCGCCCGGCGTGAACGTCGTGTTTTACCCGCCGCTCAACATCGTGAACCCGCGCGAAAAGCAGCTGCTGCCCGCGTACGAGTATTTCATGGCCATGGTCGACGACCCATGCTCCTATATAACGGGGGACTGGTGCGACCGTGGCATGGGCGGCGGCACACCGCATTACGGCATCGACGTCGCGGCGGCGCTCGGCTCAAAAATCATCACGCCCGTCGACGGCGTCGTCATCAACAAGGAAAGCGCCTCCGCCGGCCACACCCTCGGCGTTGCCCGCGACGACTTCATCGTGACCTTCTCCCACATGGACCGGCGCTATTTCCAGACCGGCCAGTCCGTGAAAAAGGGGACCGTCGTGGGCACGATCGGCCTCACCGGGCAGACCACGGGCCCGCACGTGCACGTCGGGTACGGCGTGAAAAGCGCGGCCGGCGACGGGATTGACTTTGGAAAATTCTTCTATAAATTTACTGATCCTAAATTGTTTTTTTACCGGGAACAGTACCTGGCGAATGTAAACCGTTAAGGCGATGGGCTGCGGCGGTCCTGCGATATTAATAGCATTTATTTTTTGAAAAGAACAACAAATATAAATTCAGAATGTGGAAGGGCCTCGCCGGCCCTTAGACCGGGCAAGGAAAATGCTTTTTGTGGCCCGCCCTCCCAACCTCCCGCCGGGGAGGCTTTCAAAGCGTAAATTTCAGTTTTTAAGTTGTGTCTGCATGAGGTTGACGGTAAATTCGTTTGAAACATCACACTGTTGCGCTGCCGAGAGGGGGAAAAACAAGTGGCAATTGACTTATGCCACGCGTTAGGTGGACCGGAGGGTGAGCAAGAGCGAATTGCCGGCCGACCCTTCGCCGAAGGCGACTTCGGGCGGTCCGGCAACGAGGCGAACAGCCGAGCCCGGAGGGAGACCGACCCCGCGAAGCGGGGGAACGCCCGCACTATTTTAGAATTAAAACAATCGATGTTTTACTAATGCCGCCCTCACTCCTCGCCTTTGACCTCGACGGCACCCTTCTCACCTCCGACAAGCGTCTTTCCCGCGCCAACGCCGCGGCGCTCGCCGACATGGCCTCGCACGGGTGCGTGGTCGCGCTCGCATCGGGAAGGCTCGGCTCGAGCATGATGCAATACCTTAAAGGGCTGCCATGCGATCCGGCGTTGCTCACTCTCAACGGCGCGGCGGTTTATGCCGGCAGGAAACGGGGAAGCAGGCTCATTTATTCGGCGCCGCTTTCCGCCCGGCATGCCGATTCCCTCATCGAATATTCCGAGGGAAGGGAATTCGCGGTGAATTATTATTTTTCCGGCTCCCTTTACACCGTGCGCAACGAGAAGACCGCGCCCTTCAACGACCTGTATTACGCCCAGACCGGATCCGAATTCCACCTGCTCGATTCGCTCCTGCCGATGCGCGGCAACTCGCCGTTCAAGATCATTTTCGTGGGAGACCCGCCGGTGCTTGACAGGGAAGAGCACGAACTGCGCCTGAAATGGGGGGGCGAGCTTTACATCGTGCGCACGTGGGAGTATTACCTTGAATTTTTAAACCCGCTCGCGACAAAGGGCAACGGCCTGGCCGCCATCGCGGAGGCGTACGGCGTCGATCTTTCCAACGCCGTGGCCTTCGGCGACGCCAACAACGACATCCCCATGCTCAAGGCCGCGAAAACGGGCATCGCCCTGAAAAACGCCTCAGAAGAGGCAAAGCGCGCCGCGTCGTATGTTTCCGAATGGACAAACAATGAGGACGCGGTGGCGAAGGAGTGGGAGAGATTGAAGAGATCGTAAAATATTTATTTGGTGGGGGGAAGTCTACCCCTTCGGGTACTTCCAAGGGTCGTTCCCCTGACCCCCGGCTTCCACCGCATCCCATATGTCAAGACAAACGCTGCCACAGGATGCGGCGGCGATCCGGGGGCACACCCCTCTTTGGCGCCGGAGTCCCGTGTCTTGCGGAGACCTGGGGGGCCGGCGAACTGCCTACGCAGGTCATGCTTTACACGGTGGAAGAAGAAATATTACAGACACCGGCATTTCCTAACTTTGTGTTTTCAAGCGCAAAATTAATACACAGGATGATGTTCTGCGCCAGTACGGACGGGAGGGTGAGCAGGAGCGAATTGCCCGCCGACCCCTCGCCGAAGGCGACTTCGGGCGGTCCGGCAACGAGGCGAACAGCCGAGCCCGGAAGGAGGCACGGTGCCGTGACCGGCAGGCGCCATGATTGTTTTTATCCTGAAATAATACCAGCTAAAGAGAGCAATATTTATCCGAATCTTATAAACTCCATCCTTTTATCCCTATAAGCTGCCAGTAAATTTGCAGGTATTCCATGTTCTCTTAGTCTTTCAGCCACATGCCCTATCGCCATTTCAGGCGAATTGTGGTCGGCGCTCAGGTGCGACAGCACGATAGTGCGCGGCGGCCGTTTTGACGCGGCGTAAATCTTGACAAGCGCCTGCGCCGCCTGCTCGTTGGAAAGATGGCCCTCGTCGGAGGCCACCCGCACCTTGTGGAAGTACGGCCGCCGCGGGTTGTCCCAGAGCAGGCCCGTGTCATGGTTGGATTCGAGCACGATGCATTCGCAGTCGGCAAAGTGAGGGACGAGGTCGTCGGGAAAGCACCCGAGGTCCGTGGCGAACGCGATCCTTGACAGAGGGGATTCCTTGGCCCAGAACGTGAACCCGCAGGTGGTCTCCCTGGCGTCGTGGCCCACCACGAAGGGGGAGAACACGATGCCGCCCACCGTGAAACGGGCGCAGGCGAAGGGGCGCACGGCAAGGCCGGCAATGCGGTGTTTATTCGTCATGTCCGCGAGGGCGTGTACGTTGGATTCGTGAATGTGAAGCGGCACGCCGTGGTCCCGGCACAGCACCAGCGAATTCTGGTTGAGGTGGTCGCTGTGCAGGTGCGTCACCACCAGGGCGTTGATGTCGGCGAAGCGCTCGTTGATTTCCGCGAGGACCGCCGCCATGCCGCGCATGCTCATGCCGCCCGCGTCGAGCAGGATCTTCGTGCCCCCGTGCTCCAGAAACGTGCAGTTGCCGCTGGAGCCGCTGCGCAGCATGCAGAACCTCATGAGTGCGCCCCTTTCAGCGCGTCGGCGACCGCCTGCGTGATCCGCGCGCTGTCGAACGGCTTCTGGAGCACGCCGCAGATGCCCTCGGAAAAAATCTCCTGCTTGTCGCCCTCGTAGCTGTAGCCGCTCGAAAGAATGGCCTTAACGCCGGGATTGATCTTCTTGAGTTCCCTGAAGCATTCCCTGCCGTTGATGCCCTCCATGATCATGTCGATGATGAAAAGGTCCACATCGCCGGCATGGCCGCGGTAATACTCGATGGCCTGTTTCCCGCCCTCGAATTCGCTCACCGTGTATCCGGCGGCGGTGAGCATTTCCCTGCTGATGATGCGGATGGCTTCGTCATTGTCAATCACGGCGATCGTGCCGCTCCCGCTGAGAACGCCTTCCGTTTCGCTCTCCCGGTGCCGCGCCGGAGCGCTTGCGTCGGACGGAAGATACACCGTGAACGACGTTCCCCGGTCCAACGCGGATTCCACGCACACATACCCGTTGTGGCTCTTGACAGAACCGTAAACACTGGCGAGCCCGAGGCCCGACCCCTTGCCCACGTCCTTGGTGGTGAAAAAAGGCTCGAACAGCTTCGCTTTTGTCGCTTCGTCCATTCCCACGCCCGTATCGCTGACGCAGACCGCGATATAGGGGCCAGCGCCGGCACCTGGGTGCGACGCAAGGAGCAGGCCGTCGGCGCCGGTGTCTCGCGTTGCCAAGGTGAGTGTTCCGCCCTCGGGCATGGCATCGCGTCCGTTCAGCGCCAAATTGAGAAAAACATTCTGCATCTGTGTGGGGTCGCCGGTGAAATAGGGGTTCTCTGCCTTCAGGTCGAGCACGAGCGTCACCTTTTCCTCAAGCGTGTGCTGCAGCAGGAGCGACACGTGAGAAAGCACCTGGTGGACGTTAAGGCTTGTTTTCTGGATCTTGCCCCTTTTACCAAAGGCGAGGAGCTGGGCAGTGAGCTCTGCCGCCTTGCGCGAGCCTGACAGGATGGCGGTGGCGTATTTCTCGAGCTTGGGATTGCCGGCCGCAAATTTCTGGCGTATCATTTCCGCATAACCGGAGATGGCGCCGAGGATGTTGTTGAAATCGTGCGCCACGCCTCCAGCCAGCTGGCCGATGGCCTCGAGCGTCTGCGTGTGGCGGAGCTGTCCTTCGAGCGCGGCCTTTTCCTGCTCGGTTTTTATCTGGTCCACGCGCAGCGCGACGATTTTCATCATCTCGAGGACGAGCGCGGTTTCGGTGTCGTCCCATGCGCGCTCGCGCACGCAGTCGGAAAACGAAAAGAACGAAAACGGCTCTTGCCTGAACAGCACGAGCAGCGCCGACCGTATGCCGTAGGTTTCGAAATGGGAAAGAAGCGTCCCGCGGAATTCGGCGGGGATGTTGCTCCTGGTAAGCCTTGTGACGTCGGCGCCGGCGCCTTCGCGGATGCCTTTGACAAGCGCTATCGGGAATTTCTGGCCGAGGTAGCTTTCGAGGCCCGGCGCGCACCACTGTACCGTGCATGCCGTGCCGCTGCCGTCGGCCGCGGCCTCGTAGTATCCCACGCGGCTCACATTGAAAAACTGTCCCAGGATGCCGAGGAGCCGGCGGATGAGTTCCTCTTTGTCAAGAGTCTTGTCCGCCGCGGCCCTCCAGATCTCGGCCCGCGCCGCGCTGTAGCGGTTCTGGTCGAAGTAGAGGTCGGTGCGCCATTCCTGGATCGTAGTGTCGAGGATGATTTCGATTGCCCGGCCGACCCCGCCGCCGGCGTCCCGCATCGGGATATGGCGCACCTGCCGCTCCATGCCGTTGGGAAAGGTGACGGTCGCGGTCCGGGAAACGCCGGTTGAAAAAACCTCCTGCGCGGCGCAGGCGCCGCAGGGCGACGAGCGGGAATGCCACACCTCGTAGCAGTGCCTGCCCCGCATCTCCTCGAGCGGCAGGCCGCGCTCCGTGAGCGCCGCGCGGTTCGCCCATTCGATCGCGAGCTTGTCGTCGAGGATGATGGCGCTCTCGGGGATGTTGTCGAGGATGTCGCGGCAAAGGTCGGGGGCGATGGGGTGGGGGAAAGGTTTTGGAACTGGTTTTTTCATGGGAACGGCTTATAAAAATATAATAATCTCATGGGGGAAAAGTGTCAATACCAAAAAGGAAACAGGGGATGAAGGGTGGCGGGGGGAGTTTTCTGGCAGAAACCGGAATTTGTGATTGGAGGTCGAAAAGGGGGAAATTTTGAGTATATTATGAGAAAGAGATAAATTCCGTTTCCGACAAGTGAGGTTGAAAATGAATGCAAAAAATGTGAGTGCAGGGTGCTTGGTGATTTTTATAATGGTTTTTTCAAATGGCGCGATTGCGGATTATGTTGAAGGTCTCGATACAACAGACGCGAACGGATATGGGTTGGATTCAGCGTTCAGGGTATATTCGGACACTTTTTTTACGGTGAAAGCACATATATTATGCTATGAAGGAATTTGGTTCTGCAATTCCTTTGACGACGAAAATTTGGCCCCTCAGATTTATTCCTACTATGATTCTTTCTTCGGTGGAACTAAATTTCCGGTCTCTTATCATAATTTTATTTTAAAGAAAGTAGACAGCACTTTCTGCAAGGTCCAACTCGCGGGCAGGATTTCCGGCAACCAGTATATTTTCAGGTATGGGAAGAACACTACGCCGAATGACAGGATGTTGGAAAGACCGGACTACGACCGGTCGATAAGATACAAGCCAAATAATTTTGTGCATAATTCCTTCAAACCCGACCTCACCTTTGATTCACTTCTTTGGGATCCTCCCTTGCCAAATGATAATCATCTGGTGGGCTATATTTTTTATTGCTCTAAATACGGAGTACCGATTGATACGACAAAACCGATAGATCTCAGTCAGTGGGATTCAGTCGCCTTTATCTCCTCAACGAAGTTCAGCCCTCAATTGAATGTGGAGTACTTCGGTAATGGTTTTTTCCTGAATCTCGCGGCTGTTTACACCGAGGGAAAATCGGACTTTCTTGAAGGGTGGTTTTACTTTTATACAACAGCGGTTGGCGTTCAAAACCGCGTGACAGGATCCCGCGAATTTCAATACAAACTTGCCGTCGCGAAAAATTGCTCCGGTTTTGCTTTTAATGTTTACCCGTCAATTGCAAACGGCTCTTCGGCATCTTTTTCCATTTTCTCTCCCGCCGGCCGTCAGCTTGCCCGTTTCACCGATATCAATTCAAGCGCAAATGTTTGGAATCCTTTTGCACAACACTTGGGCCCCGGCTTATATATTGTAAAGGCGGAGTTACCGGACCGCACCGTCCTCACCCGGCCCTTCATTTACACAAAATAGATGAACTTTCACTTGGTACCGGCGACTTTAAAAGCAAGCCCTCATCGTACAATGGAAGATTTTAATGCGTCGGCTATTGTCAATATTCTTTCTCCTGTTTCTCCAGCCGGCTTTTCGCCTCTGATTTCTTCAGCTTCGGTGCCAAGAAGGACCGATTTTCTTCCAGAAAACGATATTTGATCAAAGAACTTGTAAAATGCAAAATTAATGGTATATTATAGGTAAAATTGATGTAAGGAGATATTTCAATAGTTAAGAGAGGAGCACATATGCGAAAGTTTTACAAAATCGTTCTTTTCAATGGAATCATGATCGTGGTACTATTTAATATTAATATTTTTGCAGGTTATATTGAATCAATTGACACGACTGATATTCACGGATTTCCACATGACTCGTCATTCTTGGTTGACTTTCAATGGAACATTATGGGGCTAAAAGGGCCATATTTTACCTATTCACCAAACGGTTGGTTTTTTAATGCCTTTTTTAATGATATCAACCTTGCACCGGATCTCAATGACAGCAATGTCATGAAACTTTCCGGGCGTGGGCACCCCATTTCTCCAAAAGAATTTGTAAGCTGTGTTATTAGAAAAGCAGATTCTACTTTTGAGAAAATTAATATTATTAACAAGTTGTCTGATGGCAGATATGTATTTCAATTTGGGCATAACACATTTCCCAACAATAGGATTCTTGCAAATTCAAATTATGACAGGAGAGTACTTTATAGGCCAAACAATCTAAGAATTACACCGGTAGATACCTCTTTTGCAGTCTTTAATTTTCAGGTTGGAACAATTTTTAATTGGGAACCTCCCTTAGATAATGATAATCATCTTCTTGGCTACATTCTCTGCGTCACTAGGACATCCATAATAGATACAACAAGACCGATTTACCCATCCCAATGCTGTTCAACACACCTGCTTACTAACACCAATGTATTCTTGCCTACGAATTCTCCGGTGCCGCCCGATACGTCCTGTTTCTATAATCCTAATTGGGGACCACAATACTTTAATGTAGCTGCCGTTTACCAAGAAGGTGTTTCCGACCTAAGTTGGCCTTGGGGGTATTTTGTACCCCCGGTGTCTACCATTGAAATCAAAAACAATAAGACGCAGGCAATAAATCGAATCCTAGTAAAAGACAACAAGGTTTTCTGCATTTGGTCGGACAATATTGCTGGAAACAATGCTTCGGCTAAACTTACAATTTACGACCTTAAAGGCGAACAAAAGGCAATATTCACAATGAAATCAAACAATCTGGTTACCCTCGGCCGTTTGTCGGCAGGTATTTATCTCATTCGTGCCGAACTTTCCGACCGCACCGTCCTCACCCGGCCCTTTATGTACACAAAGTAACCGAACAAACAATAAGAAATCAAAAGGGCATGATTACACCACATCATGCCCTTCATATCCATAATCGGATTATCCAGAATAATTTCTACGCTCGCCTAAATCTTCCCCAGTGACGCCGTCTGCACCCATCCGCTCATCCCCGTGGGCAGGCTCACCAGCGACCATTCGCCGATGGTCTTGCGGATGCGGAATTTGGTGCCCTCGTGCACGGTGAAGATGAGCTTGCTGCCGTTGGGCTCGTTCTTGGCGTCGAGCGACGGCACGAGCACGATGGCGTAGGCGGTGCGCTCGCTTGCGTAAATCTTGGCGCCGGCGGAGGCGCCCACGGCGCAGGCGACGAGCAGCAGCAGGGAAGAGAGGTAGACAATCCACAGCCGCGCGTTCCGCGAAGCGTAAAGGCCGGCGGAAAACAGGCCTGCAAGGGCAAGCAGGAGAAAAAATAAAATCCATAATTGGGTGTTGAGCGGGAACAGCGTGTGCAGCCTGAACAGGATGGCCCCGGCAAAGCTCTGCTGCGGTATTGGTATTCTGTCAATGAGCACCGAATTCGCGAATTTTATATTTGCCAAAACATCGGCGTCGGTGGGCGCGAGCTTGCGCGCCCTTTCGTAGTTGAGCAGGGCGAGCCCGACTTTTTTTTGCCTGAAATAGGAGTTTCCGAGGTTGTAATACACCGCGCTGTTGGCCACGCCCGACGAAAGGATCTGCTCGTAATACCAGGCGGCGCTGTCGTAGGACTGCTGTTCGTACAGCTTGCCCGCCTTTTCGAACCAGAAGCTGACGGGCGCGCATGAGGCTTCCTTGACTCCTGCGAACAGGAGGAGCAGCGCCGCGCATGCGGTGATGAAAGGCTTCATGACGGTTTCCCCTTTTTCTGCTTTGCAAGGTCCCGGATGAACCCTTCGGTTTGATTCAGAATGCCGTTCCGCAAAGAGGTATCCAAAGCGGCCCGGCCGAAGCGGTAGGCGTCGAGACCTTCGAGAAAGGAAACGAGTTTTTTCACCAGGTCATCCTGCGCGCCGCGGTTCTTTAATTCCTCCTGCAGCTCAAGGCGTGTTTTCCCGGTTGCGGCGAATCCGAATTTGTGCGTGATGAAGTCCTCAAGGCATCCCGACACGCCGGCGAGGAATTGTTCCACGGTCAGGGATTGGCCTTTCTTTCGTGCCGTTGCAACGGCCCTGCAGGCCCTGCGCACCGCCTTTTGCCGCAGCGCGAGCGAAGCGTCGCGTTCGTACCGCTTGGCCTGTATCTTATACAAAAGGGAAAAGAGCGCCAGCAGGAAAGGAAGCGGAAACAGGATGAAGAACACTGGGTTTTTGTACGGCTGGTCGGTCTGCTTCCTGATGCCGGCGCCGGTCTTGATGAACCGGATGTCCTGCCCCACCTGCTGGATTTCCTCCTGCGTGAGGTACCGCGTCTGGCCCGCCTGCGCGGTTTTCCCTTTTGTCACGGCAACGCGCAGGGTGTCGGACCGGAGCGTCTTGTAGGCCTGGGCGGCGGGGTCGAAGTAAATCCACGAAAGGGGCGGAATGGAAAGCGTCCCCTCCTGCCGGGGAATGATGGGGTATCTGTAGGTCTTGACGCATGAGATACCGTTTTGCGTCGTGTCAAGAGATACGTGCTTTTCCGGCGCCAGCACTTCGCATTCGGCAAGCTGCGGCAGCGCGAGGTCGCCCATGTTTCCCGGCCTGGTGGTGCCGCGCACCGTTGCCGTGAGCGTGACCGCCTCGCCCGAGGGCACCTGCCTGGGGTCGACGCCTGCGTTCATGGAGAACGAACCCACGGCGCCGGAAAAACCGGCGGGCGGCGGCGGGAGCATGGCCGCGTGGATGATGAGCCTGTTCGACAGAACGCTTTTCGGAATCTGCTGGACGCCGCCGCCGAAGAAATCGTCGCCGAAGAAATCGCCGAACGGATCGGAGTTCCGGCGTGGCTGCACCCTCTTGAGCACCACATATTCAAAGGGCACCGGCTGGATCGATAGGTCGCCGGTTGAGATGGGGAACAGCGCGTACTGCACTTTCACCACAAACTCCTTTTCGCCGTTCACCGTTTCCATGGCGCTTTTGGAGGGAAGCTGATTGAACAGCCGTGCGACGGCGAAGTCCTTGCTCAGGTTTTTTTCCAGTTTGTCGTACAGGCCGGCAAGCCCCTGCTGCGAGAGCTGCGCCTGCGAGCCGGCCTTCTGGCAGACCTTGACCGTGAGGATGGTCTGTTCGCCGGTAAAAAGGCTCTTCTTGCCGGTCTGCAGCACCACCCGTACGTCCGTGGTCTGCACCGCCTCCTTGCCGATGGTGATGGCGAAGGGCGCGGAGGAATACGGTTTTCCGTCGACGACGGCCTGAAGCGCCGGGAAGGTGAACGTGCCGGTTTTCTTCGGCGCAATGGCGTAATTGAAAAAGTAGGTCGTGGTGACGCTCTGCGTCATGGCGCCATTGACAACCGAGATTGACGTGGACGACGACTGGTTGCGGTTCACGCCCAGCACGTCGAAGTCTTCACTTTTGGGCACCTGCGGCGCGGCAAGGCCGGCGAGCTGCTTGCTGCTGGTGATCTGGGCCTGAATCTGTATCTGCTCGCCGAGCATGGCGCTGGTGCGGTCGGCGGTGACGGAAAAGGAGATGTTCTGGGACCAGGAAATGCCGAACGCAATTGGAATGATGGATATGAGGCGGGGAAGAAGGAATCCCGCACCTTTTTGAATTAAGGAATGTTTTTTAGAATCAGTCATATGCTGAATTTCTATTGCCTGACGCCATTCGAATCTCTCTATATCAACGAATAACGGTGTCATTCCCTCGAAAGCGGGAATCCAGTCTTAACTGGTTACTGGATGCCCGTTTTCGCGGGCATGACAGTGTGTCAACCAGTCACACAGAAATCGAAAAATAATTACCAGTCTTTCTCCACTTTTTTCTGTCCCGCAACGCCCATCTTTTCCGGCTTCTTGTTCAATTCCTTGTCATCATCTGAAAACTGCTCAATGATCCTTTTCGCCTCGTCCTTTTTCATGTCTTCCTGTTTCTGCTGCGGCGTGGGCTCGGGTTTTTGTTGCTCCTGGTCTTTTTTGTTTTGGTCCTGCTGCTGGTTCTGCTTGTCCTGCTTATTGTCGTCTTTCTTGTTCTGATCTTGCTTTTGGTCCTGCTTGTTTTGGTTTTTCTTATCCTGATTCTGCTGGTTTTTATTGTCCTGTTTGTTTTGATCCTTGTTGTCTTTGTTCTGCTTGTTGTCCTTGTTGTTTTGCTGTTGCTGCTGCTCCATCTGCTTTATTTTCTTCTGCGCAAGCTGCACGTTCCATTTCGTGTCCCTGTCGGAAGGCCGCAAATCAAGAGACTTAATATAATTTTCCAGCGCGGCCTTGTACTTTTCCATGGCCTGCTGGCCGTTTTGAGCGCCGAGGCGCTCACCCTGCATGAACTGGGCGTTGCCGAGGTTGTAATACAGCGCGGCAAGCGCTTTTTTGTCCTTGATTTCTTTTGCCTGGCCGTACGATTCTTCCGCTTTGTCAAAGTCGCCGAGCCGGTATTGCGCGGACCCCTTGTTCATTTTGAGCTTCTGCTCGGCCGGATACTCGAGGATGAGGTTGTCATACGACTTTAGGGCCTCGTCATACTTTTTGCTCTGATAAAGGCTGTTCGCATTTTTATTCTTCGAATACAATTCGTCGGAAAAGGAAGACATTGCCAAGCCGCAGAAACATACAATGATGCAGGCGCCGATGAACAGCGTGGATTGCTTTTGACGGTATCCTGAAAAATTGCTCACCCGATTCTCCCTTTCCATTCCTGCATGGACCGCGCAACGGGCGGAACGGCGGATTCGAGGAAAAGGAACAGCAGCGCGATCGCAAGGAACCACTGGTACTGTTCCTCGAACACGTTCATCCGGTCGGCGCCGAGCTCGTTTTTTTCCATTTTGGAAATTTCACGGTAGATGCCGGGCATGTCAAGCGTCGTGCCGGCGTGAAAATACTTGCCGTGTCCCTCCATGGCGATTTTTTCGAGCATGAGCGAGTTGAGGCGCGTCATGACGAGGTTCCCCTCGGCGTCTTTTTTGTAGGCAACGTTGCCCTTTCCTTTACCGACAGGAATAGGCACGCCGCTTTCCGAGCCGATGCCCACGGTGAATATTTTTATCCCCTGTTGTGCCGCCTTCTGCGCCGTGACCTCGACGTCGCCGGTGTGGTCCTCGCCGTCGGAGAGGAGAACGAGCACCTTCGACTTGTTCTTCTGGGTCTTGAACGCGTCGATCGCCTGGTTGATCGCGTCGGCGATGGCCGTGCCCGGCGTCTGCACCCAGTCGGTGTTCACCGCGTCGAGGAACATCTTCGCCGCGCCGTAGTCGAGCGTGAGGGGGCACTGCACGAAGCTCTCGCCCGCGAACACGATGATGCCCACCCGGTCCCCCTTGAGCAGGTCGATGAATTTTTCGGTCTCGAATTTCGCGCGGTCGAGACGGTCGGGCGCGACGTCCTCGGCGAGCATGCTTTTTGATATGTCAAGCGCAACGATGATGTCCACGCCCTTCCGTTCCACCATTTCCATTTTCACGCCGAACCGCGGCCGGGTGAGCGCCAGCACCGCGAAAAACACGAACGCGAGGAACAGCACCCATCTGACCACCTGCCGCTGCAGTATTTTCTCCGGCGTCAGGCGCTTCATGAGCGCAAGCGAGGCGAAACGGGAAAGCGCCGCCTGCTTCCATTGGTGGGCGAGGATGAAGATTCCGACCAGCAGCGGGATGCAGAGCATCAGCCAGAAATAGGTGGGGCTGCCGAATCTCATGATCTGTTGCCTTCGTTTCTTAAAGTATATGCGGACACGAGTGTATGCGTACATGCGGAAAAAGCAGTCTGATGGGCCAAACGCTTCCATGTATTTCCGCATTCACGCATCAGCGCATCCATGCTTTCTCGCATTTCCGCCTTGATTTTTTCATCACGGAATCCTCCTGAACAGCGTAAGCGACAGCAGGCTTTCCACGAACAGCACGATACACCCGGCGATGAGCCAGCCGAAGAACCGGTCGGCATAGCTCGTGTAGAGCTTTGTCTTGATCATCGTCTTTTCCATTTTGTCAATGGTGTCGTAGATTTCCTTGAGCTTCTCCGCGTTCTGCGCCCTGAAATATTTTCCGCCGGTTGCGGCCGCGATGTCGGTGAGCAGTTGCTCGTCGAGGTCGGAGCGGATCATCTGCATCTGCACCACCTTCTGTCCTGTAAAGGGGTTGATCCCCTCGGCGGGAAAGGGCACCTCGCCCTCCCTGCCCACGCCGATGGTGTATATCTTTATACCGAGCGCGCCTGCCGCCTTCGCGGCCGCGAGCGGCGCGATCTCGCCGAAATTGTTCGCGCCGTCGGTGAGCAAAATGATCACCTTGCTCTTTGACGGCGAGTCCTTGATGCGGTTGGCGGCCGTGGCGATCGCGGTGCCGATCGCGGTGGCGTCGCTGAACTCCTCGAAATCGGTGCGGTCGAGGAATCCGGTAAGGATGTTGTAGTCAAGCGTAAGCGGGCACCGGGTGTAGCTGCGCTTGGCGAAGATGACGAGGCCGATCCGGTCGTTGCGCCGCTTCATGATGAAGTCCTTGATGGTCTCCTTTGCCACGAACAGCCGGTTCTTGGGCTGGAAATCGAGCGACTTCATGCTTATCGACACGTCGAGCGTGATGATGATATCGACGCCTTCGGTGGTCACTTCCTCCTCCGACGTGCCCTGCTGCGGACGCGCCAGCGCGACGACGAGGAGCGCGATCCCGGCCATGCGCAGCGCGAACGGCACGTGGCGGAGCCGGATGAACCAGGAAGCGGGGAGTTTCTGCAATATTGACAGATCGGAAAAACGTACCGCCGGCCGTTTTCGCTCGCGCCGGATATAGGTCCATACCATGGGGACCAGCGCGAGCAGCAGGAGAAGGAACCATTTGTTCTCAAGATGCATGGGTATCGTTCCTTCCATTTCCCGTCGGCTTTGCCGCAACCGGCGCCGATGGGGCCGATTCTTTCTCGGGCTGTGCCGCGGGTTTGGTTTTTTCAAAGAAGTCCCGCATGCTCGGGCCGAACCGATACACGGTGTCGCTGTCCGGGAGGTGCTTCGCGAATTTCACCGGATCCGTTGTAAAGAAAAACCACTCCGCGTTTTTACGGCAGTCCGAGTCGAGCGGCGATACCTTGATCCAGTCAAGCATTTCCTCGGTGGTGAATTCCGCCGCGTTCACCGCGAACCGCCGCTCGATATAGCGCTTGACAATGTCGGAAAGTTCAAAGGCGTATTCCCTGATCAAGCCTTTTGCGATGTACTGCTTCGCCTCAAGCGCGGCAAGCGCTTCCATTGCCTCCTCGTACGCCGGCCGGGGAGGCTGCGCCTTGACGATTTTTCCCTTTTTGGGAAAATAGTGACGAACAAGAAAAAACGCCGCCGCTGCCGCCGCGGCCGCGATGTTGATCCACAGCCACAGCAGTGAGGGCTTGCCCACGGTCTGCTGCGGCTTGAGATCCTTGATGGACGCCGTGTCGGGCGAGGAGACCAGAATCAGGCGCATGGGAACGGGCTGCGTGCGAAGCGTCTCGGCGCCGGCATCCTTCGGCACGATGAAATCGACCGCGGGAAGGGTGCAGTTTTCCGCCGAATACGTGGTGATGATGTAGTGGAAGGTGAGGCTGTCGGCGTTCTTCTTTTCAACCTTGTCGGAGGTCCATTCCTTGACCGCGAACTTGCCGAAACCGTTTTCGGTCGACGGCGGCACGACCTGTGAGGCCTTAGGGACAAGCAGCACCACGCCGAAATGGACCCTGTCGCCTATGTAAAGGGTGTCCTGGGAGACGGCGCTGAGGATCGTGCTGCCGGAACAGAGCGAAGGCGCGGCGGCGATAACAATGGATGACAGGATGGAAAAAATATGACACCGCATGGTGATGGAAATCATTGATCGATAATGCATAAGGAAATCTGTCATTACTGCAATAAAATCATTCAATGATATATGGCTGAAAATCAGTTAATTACGTTTTGATAACTTCATTTATTATCAGTGGTTAGACATAAAAATCTTGGTGTCATTGAATTGCAAAGGAGGTAAAAAATAAATAAAGGATGGCAGGGAATGATGATAATCAAAGGATGAATTTGCAATTAAGGACTTTACAACAGTGGAGCGGGCTTTCCATGTATTAATTTCTTTTCAGGATTTGTCCGATAGATCTTGGATTGCTATGATAAAGCCGCTGATGAAATTCCTTAATCGTTACTGCGCGTTTTTGTCGTTGTTGTCGCTCTTGTCTTTTACGGCGCCTTGGTTTGACAGTTACGCGGGTGATTCGCTTTCATCGCCAAAGTCTCCGGCCTTCCGGCTTGCGCCCGAATTCCATTTCAACGAGGACCTTCACGCCTTCTTTTTACAGAAAGACTCCACGTACAGACTCCGGTATTTTGTCGAATGGATCAGCGCCGCGGAGCTTGCGTTTTTTTCCGTCAACGACCGTTTTTTCTTTTTCGGCGAGATGGCAATGACCATGGGCGTGAGCAAGTGGGCCACCAAGGCCATCCTGTTCGACCCGCGCCTGGTTGACGCCGGGTTCGGGCCGCTGCTCGAATACCGTTTCGCGCCGGTAAACGTGGCGCTCGGACTCGACCACCATTGCTTCCACGAAATCGACACGCTCGACCTGACGCCGGTGTACTGGAACAGGCTCTACCTCAGCGCGTCGTCGCCGGATTTCAGGCCCGGAGACTTTAAAAACGCCATCGCGGACCCCGCGCCCCTGACCTGGAAAAACCGGATTGCGTGGCAGGCAACGCTGGGCTATTATTTGCATGATTTGTTCGGTATCGACACCTCGATCGTTTCCTGGAACGAGGACTACGCCCTCGACATCATAGGCGAGGCGCGCTGCGCCGTTTACAAGTGGCAAGGTTTCGCCGGCGTCGTGAGCGCGAAAACCGGCGCCTACCTGACCCGGGTGAGCGGCGTCAAGTGGAGGCAGGAGATAGGGGCTGAGATCACGGCGACGCAGGGAAAGTTTGGATTGAGTCTATTCGCCGACTGGATGGTGGTGGACCAACTGCAGGTGCGCCTGAACCGGGATAAACTGCTTGCAGTGGGGATCAGAGGATTCTTGTAATTCCTGGTCCGTAGACTCCGCGAACCGCCATCGTCCATAGAGGATTTGACGATGGAATTGCATGCTCCTTTCCTGCATTGCGGGAATTTATTTTTCCCTTGGAGGCGGACAGGCGATCGCGCTGGTGAAAAAGAACCGCCAGCCCTTTGACACCGGCATGCAGGGAGAGTTCGTATGCCGGTTTCTCGCCGGTAAAGCGGCATCGGAACAAAACAAGGCATGAAGACCGAGTTCGACATAATAAAATTCCTCAATCAGAACGAGGAAACGCTTTCGCCCTTTGCAAAAAGGAGCAGCCAGTCGCTTGGGCGGAAGAATCCCATCCGGCGCGACCCGTTCCGTCTCGAGTTCTCGCGCGACGAAACCAGGATCCTTCACTGTCCGCCCTTTAGGCGGCTCAAGCAGAAGACGCAGGTGTTCCTGTCGCCCGACAACGACCACATCTGCACCAGGCTGGAGCACGTGCTCCACGTTTCCAGCATCGCCTACGTGATCGGCCGCTGCCTCAATCTCAACATCGACCTCATCAACGCCATTGCCAAGGGGCACGACCTGGGCCACCCGCCGTTCGGCCACGCGGGCGAGCGCGCGCTTGACAAGCTGCTCAAGGCCGACGATGTGGCGCAGGGGTTCAAACACGAGATCCATGGCCTGCGCGTGGTGGACATGCTCACCAACTACGGCGCGGGCCTCAACCTCACCTACGAGGTGCGGGACGGCATCATCACCCATTGCGGGGAGAGCTTCGACCGCGTGCTCGAGCCGGACCGCAAGCGCGACTTGACTAAACTGGAATCAATCACCGAGCGCGGTGCATTGCCGTCGACCCTCGAAGGGTGCCTCGTGCGCATGGTTGACCGGACCGCGTATCTCGGCCGCGACCTCGAGGACGGCATCAAGGCGGGCCTCATCCGCAAGTCCGACATTCCCGCCGCCGTCGCACGTGACCTGGGCTCGGACAACGGCGCGATCATCGGCCGGTTCGTCAACGACATCATCGCCAACAGCATCGACAAAGACGCCATTGTTTTAAGCGGGGAAGTGCTGGAGCTCATGGAGGCGCTCAAGGACTTCAACTACGAGCGCATCTACAATCATCCCGACGTGGCGGGCAAGGGAAGGAAATCCGGGCACATTCTCGACCTGCTCTACCACGAACTGAAAGCCATTTTCAAAAAAACCGACCGGGGCAGGGATGCCGGGGCAACGGCGGCGGCCGAGCGGGACGCGCCGAATCTCGGCGTGTTTTTCCATTTTATCAAGAACACGAACTACAACGACGAGACGCCGCCGTGGCGCATCGCGGCGGACTATATCGCGGGCATGACCGACCATTTCGCGGAAAGGACGTATATACAGCTGTTTGTCCCGACGCCGGTGATATAATATTGGTTGATCTGAATATTCGAAAAGCTTCATCGCAGAGACGCCGAGAGCGCAGAGAAGAGGTATTAATGAGGTCAGAATGTCGATAACATTTTTAATGGAAACCTATACCACTCGTGGTGAGCGAGTTTACCCTGAGCCCCGCCGAAGGGAACCATGAGCGTTCACCCTTCGACAAGCTCAGGGCGAACGGTTGTCATCTGTTTAATGGCAGGATTAATAAATAGAATTTATTATTACAACTTTTATCTCAGGTGAATTTATAAATAAGGACGGCGGTGATGGAATCACCCCATAATCATTATTATCGCAATAACCGCGAACCGGAATACCAGTCCATGCTCGAGGAATTGTGGGACTCGTTCTGGAACGGCCCCCGGCTCGACTGTCCCAAGTGCGGGAGCAAGGCGGTGGAATATTACGATCCGTTTTTCTTTTCGCCCATCCGCACGCTCAAGGGCCACCGGCGGGTGAAGTGCACCGCCTGCAAGTTTATCTGGCGGCCGAGCAGGAGGAGAAAATCGTTCTGGAAGGGGTTAAGGCCTTTTATTTAACAATGTCGTATTGTATAATTATAACGGGGCAATAAAAAATTATTTCTTTCCGTAGTATGTATGGTCAAAAAGGGGAGAAATACTTAAATGATCCGGGGAATTATCTTCATACTTTATATTGCCGCGCTTTCGTTCGGCCAGAACGCGAAAGCATACGACGTGAAGACCGATTCGATCAAGGGCGGTCTTCTCGACCCGTCACGGTTTTCCCTTCAGCACAGCCTGAGCATGGGCATGATGTCCGCGAGCGGCGCCTCGCTGCAGTCGCAGGGGTTGTACAGCACCCTGCTCACCTACAAATTCTCCCAGCCCCTCACCCTGAACCTCAATTTCGGGTTCCCGCTCTTTTCAACGTTTGCGCCTGGGCAGAACCTCACGGCGGGGAACATCACGTCGGCGGAATATTTCAAGAACATGCCCCTCGAGGCATCGCTTTCGTGGAAACCTACCGACAATATGATTTTTCAACTGAGCGTCGTCCATGCTCCGGGGAATTATTATTACGACAACTACTATTCGCCCTTCTCCTGGTTTCCCATGAGCAGGGCGCCGGTCGCGGCCGCCGACAGCTCCCGCACGGGCCGCTGACCCGGCGATCACTTGACATTATACATTGTGCGGAATTTTCTTTCGATGGTGAGCCCCACCTTCTGCCATAATTCGGTGGTCCTGATCGCCTGTCCTTTGCGCAGCTTGAACACCTTCATGGACGCGGCGATCTCCGATTCGATGATTTTTTTGCTGAGGCCGTAGTGAAATTCAAAGTAATCGCAGAGCTCCTGTTTGGAATGCCACCTGAACTTTCCGCGACGCAGGTCAAGCGCCTCGTCAATCATGGCACGCTCCTTTTTTACTAAAAACAAAAGTTTGCCACAGAGACAAGGAGATCAATAATAATTTTAAGTTTAACGTTGAAAGTTGGAAGCGGCTGTGTCTCCGTGTCTCATCTGCTTTTATTATGCATTCGCGGGTTTTGATGATACAAGCATTGTTTTCATTCCCGCCTTGGCGCTGATCCTTTTAAAGTCTTTCGGTGATTCGAGGATGCCGATCACGCACGACCCCGACCCGCTCATGACGGCGTTGGCGCACCCGGCTTCGAGAAGGCGCTTTTTCACGAGTGAGAGTTGCGGCAGGCGCCCGAACACCGAAAGCTCAAAGTCGTTATGCATGGCGTTGACAACGCTGGCGCGGTCATTATTGACAAATGCCTGTTGCATGGCGCCGGTTTTCTCCCTTTCGCGGCCGATGCGGGTGTAATCGAGGCCGCGGTATGCCTCCGCGGTTGAAACGCCGAAATCCGGCATTACCAGTATGGCGTCAAAGGAAAGGCTCGAGGCGATCGGCTCCAGCTTGCCGCCCGCTTCGCTGTCAAACGCGGTGTCGCCCGAAAAGTAAAACGGAACGTCCATGCCCGCCGTGCGGGAAAGCCGGATTATTTTCTGTTTGTCAAGGCCGAGTCCCCAGAGCTCGTTGCATAGCGCAAACGTCGTGGCCGCATTGGCGCTGCCGCCGGCCAGCCCTCCCTGCACCGGAATATTTTTTTCTATGAAGATGCTGACGTTTTGCGCGATGCCAAAGGTGCTTTTAAGGATGTCGCAGGCCTTCCAGCAGATGTTGGCGCCGTCCTTAGGCACCCGCGGGTCGCCGCAGACGATCCGCATGTCCTTGGATTCCTCGACGGTGATGACGTCATGCAGGCTTATTTTGTGCTTGATGGCGCCGAGTTCGTGAAATCCGGCATACGGGCCCGACGGTATTTTTCCCACGATGTCAAGGGCAAGGGTGACGCGGGTGTAGGATTTGGCGGAAAGTTTCTTCATGGGGTTAAAAATAAATAATGGTGGTGGCTCAGGCCCCGGGCCATTATCGAACTTGAAATGTTCAAGATTCACCGCTGAGACGCTGGGAACGCAGAGAAGACAAATGGTTAAAAGTTGGAGGTTGAAAG